>Ga0302127_10000003_pt1 | contig 137429 bp, 139 predicted proteins | sample CB4_SCM_MG_FD_204452 | JGI IMG/M metagenome (GOLD analysis project Ga0302127, IMG submission 204452) | Marine microbial communities from Western Arctic Ocean, Canada - CB4_SCM | ecosystem: Environmental > Aquatic > Marine > Oceanic | place: Canada: Western Arctic Ocean | collected 2017-09-24
CTTCAGTGTTGACACTGAAACCGAAATCCTCCGCAATTATTGCGGCCGTCTCGAAATCGATAACTTGAACAACTGTCGCCATTACGCCATTTTGCATTAACGCCTTAACAACCTCAACCGGAGACGTATCAAGGATTTCCGCCAAATCGCGAACAACTATTGCAGATGGAATAGATATCTTCTGCTGATCAAGTGTCATCCGTGAGTCCTATCCCTTCTTTGTGCCCTTACATATGTATTCTATTCAATCTATCTCGTAAAGAATCTTTCGTCCAAACCTTTACTAACTCTATATTTCTAACAAATCATCTTCATCCTCAAGCAAATCGTCTTCATCCTCATCATACTCAAAACGTCGTGATTGAGTTTGTTTTTGTGGGGCTCGTTCACCACCACGCTTGCGACGATTCTGATTTTTCTTGTTTTGTCCACCTGCAGGCTCTTCTTCGTCGTCTCTTCGAAGCTCGGCAATTTCATCACCAAATCGCAAACCGCCGCTCGTTGATTTACTTTCAATCGCTGGTCGTTCACGAACCTCCTCCGATATACCATCGGATTCAACAGTCTCTTCTACCGCATTATCTTCCTCTGAAGCAAAGGCAGCCATCACTTCCTGTTCAGGAGTGAGCTGTTTAACTACTGAAGAATCTGCGCCAGTACTCTTAGGATCCATTGCGGCCAGTGACAATACAGAATCGCTTCCGATATCTGTTCCTTCAGCATCCTCTACGGTCGACACTGATGTTGTTTTCGGGGCAGGAATAGCCTCCATGTTAGGTTCTGGTGGCGGGACTAAATCCGCGCCCGATTCCATAAGTGCACTTTCTGCATTCAAAGACACACGCCGACCTACAAGTTGAGCCGCCAGACGTGCATTTTGACCTTCTTTTCCAATAGCAAGAGCCATCTGCTTATCTGGAATACCAATATTTACCGTATTCTCGGCTTTATCAATACTTATCGAAATAACCTCTGCTGGTGAAATTGCATTCGCAGCGTAGGCAATTTCGTTAGGGTCCCATCTAAGAATATCTATTCGCTCGCCACCCAACTCAGTAACAATATTCTGAATTCTTCCGCCCCTGGGACCTACACAAGCGCCGATAGGATCTATTCCATGCTGACGTGAGATTACAGCTACTTTGGACCTAAATCCGGCATCTCTCGCCACAGCTACTATTTCAACAGTCCCGCGAGCAATCTCTGGCACCTCCAGCTCTAACAATCGTTTTAAAACATCTGGATGAGATCGTGATACGACTATTTGGGGTCCTTTAGCCGCTCGATAGACCTCCTTTATGAATACTCGAATTCGTTGACCCTGCCGATAGTGCTCAGGTCGTATTTGTTCTGCCCAAGGCAACACGGCCTCAGCTCTGCCTAGATCGACGATTACTTGTTTTCTACCGCCTTCAACTCTCAAAACGGCTGCCGAAGTTAACTCTCCCTCTTTGTGAGAGAATTCTTCAAATACGGCTTCCCGTTCCGCTTCACGTAAACCCTGAGACACCACTTGCTTCGCCGTTTGTGCTGCAACCCGACCTGCTTCGTCTACTCGCTCCTGCTCTATGGACTCAGCTATGACGTCGCCAACTTTGGCGCTGACAAAACCCATCTCCTTAGCGCGATCTGGAGCAACTTCAATTTCGTCATCCTCAATCTCCTCATAAGGCATCACTTTATATACGCGCTCAGCGGTGATATCGGACGTATCCTCATTAATTTTCACATTTATATCAGCATATTGAAGATCGTCCTTGCGGAGCGCCGACGCTATAGCTGATTCGACTTTAACTAAAACAGTCGACGTATCAAGACCTTTTTGATCCGATACTTGCTTAATAGCAGTAACTAATTCATTACTTCTCATTTTTCCCCCAACGACAAAAAATGCGCTAGCCCTAAGACTGCGCACACGATCAATTAACCGAGTCACTAGCTCTATTTGGTATACATCATGTTACCACTTAAACCGAACTTGCCGCTATTTAGAATCTGTTTAAAGACATTCTATGAATTCAGTCTAATCAAAGTGCATCAAACAATACCTTAATCTCTTCTTTGATGTGGTCTACAGTACTATCCCGCGAAATAAGCTGAGTCCCATCTGAATACCTATTGGAGACCTCGACCACACCCTCTTTCTGGTTTCTGGCCGATACAGTTAATCGAATTGGATTCCCTATTAAGTCCGCGTCATTGAACATCACTCCAGGGCGCAGACCTCTGTCGTCAAATAGAACTTCAACTCCAGCCCCTGTTAACTCTTGGTAAAGGAGCTCGGCGGCGTCACGAATTGATTCATCTTTATCCGAGCCAAGTGCCACTAAAGAACAATGATATGGCGCGATCGAAATCGGCCACTTGAGTCCATTTTCATTAACTCCCACCTCTGAGGCAGCAGCAAAAATACGACCCACACCGATTCCATAACAACCCATTGTGGGCGTAATTGAGTTACCTACCGAATCTTGCACCACCACACCAAACGTATCTGAATAAACTTGACCAAGCCTAAATACATGCCCCATCTCAATACCCCGAGACAGAATTAACTTCCCGCCGGAACAATGACTACAGTGCGCACCGTCCGTAACCTCAGCAATGTCAGCAGTGATAGAAGCCTGCCAGTCACGCCCATAATTCGTATTCTTATAATGCCAATCCTTCTGGTTGCCACCGGCCACCAAATTCCGCGCAGCGATGACTGATTCGTCGGCTACAACCTGAACCGAACTTTCTAGCTGGACCGCAGACGTAAATCCGGGAGTTAATCCTAGGTCTGACAACTCATCTTCCATCAACGGCCTCAGATCCACACCACCTAAGGTATTTGACAACTTCACTTCACTGATTTCAAGATCGCCTCTCACAATGGAAAGAACCGGAACTTCATCGCCACCACTATGCGGGGTTGCCATGTACATAACGGCTTTTGCGGTCTGACTATGCTCTATGCCGAGAAAAGTTACTAACTCAGCAATGGTTGTTGTATCTGGTGTCTCGATTTTTTCGAGATCCAGCATTAAATCATCACCAAAATCTTCTCTTAGAAATTCAGCTTTTTCCAAATTCGCGGCGTAATGGCAGTTATCGCATTGAGCTACAGTATCTTCCCCATTTTCCGATAAAAAAATAAATTCTTGAGATCCTTTACCACCTATTGCACCTGAATCCGCATCTACCGGCACGACAGGCACTCCACAACGCGAAAAAATTTTCTCGTATGAATTGAACATCGTTTGATACGAAATACTTAAGCCGTCATCTGTTAAATCAAAAGAATATGCGTCCTTCATCGTGAATTCTCTAACTCGAACAAGGCCTGCCCTAGGCCTAGCCTCATCTCGAAATTTTGTCTGTATTTGATATAGAGTCAACGGTAAATCCCTATAAGAAGAGATAAATTTTCCTGTCAAATCCGTCACCACTTCCTCGTGGGTGGGCCCTAACACTAAAGCTCTAGATCGCCTATCTGCTAGCTGAAAAAGCACTTCACCCATCGTGGTAGATCTACCAGATTGTTCCCAAAGTTCAAGAGGCTGCAGAGCTGGCATCAGTATCTCTTGGGCACCAGCCGAATCCATCTCATTCCTAATTATATTTTCGATTTTCAGGCGTACGCGATTGCCGAGAGGCAAAAACGAGTATGCGCCTGACATAAGTTGCGAGACAAATCCAGCTCTGATCAAGAGCGCATGAGATTCAGTGTCAGCGTCGCTCGGCTGCTCACGTAAAGTTTTTCCAAATAATTGAGACATTCTCATAGTTATCTCCCGATAGCTATACTACAGTGAATCTTACATCGTCCAAGCTATCCAGAAATCCTAAAACTATAAATAAACTGACCTTTAACCTCAGCTCACGCAATCTAGTATTCTAACTGAACAAAGACTATGAGTATGAGGGATACCTATGTTCGATTGGAAAACTCAATACCGGGAAAAAATCATATCGCCTGAAAATGCAGCTCTACTCGTCAAAGATAATATGTTCATCCATTTCGGCGCACTGCCGTCGGATCCATGGTACCTAGCTCAATATATTCACGCGCGATCAACAGAACTTAACAATGTGGTTATCTACGGCGACCTTATGCGTGACATGAATAATTGGGATCACATCTCCCTCGATGACAGCGATAATCGACATGTTGAGTTCAGATCCGGCTATCTTACGCCTGGAACTCGCGGAACTTGGCAGCGCAAACACCTGCATTACACACCCGGAACCGTCTTCACCGATCATTTTAGATATTCGAGAGAAATACCCCATCCAGATATAGGGTTTTTCCATATGACCACTCCCGACGAGAACAAGACAGCGGGCTTTGGTATAGGTTTATGGGATAACAAAATCAACATTCAGAAATGTGGCTTGGTCGTGGCCGAAGTTCAGGAAAATATGCTCCGTACAGCGGGAGATAATTTCATAGATACGAGCCTAATCGACTATTTCGTAATAATTCCGGATGGAGAGTTGCCGAAGGCTCCCGCACGACCTGAAAGAACACCTGCAAATCTTGAAGCTATAGATGTAGCTGCCGCACTCACAGCAAGTTTAGTGAACGACGGCGATACATTAGAAATCGGGGTGGGACTTGCTTCAAATGCAATTACGCCACATTTATTTGATAAAAAAGATCTCGGATACCACTCAGAGTTGACGAGTCCTGGAATCGCACAACTATACGCTGCAGGAGTAATAAACGGCTCAAACAAAAGTCGAGATGTAGGGAAATTGTGTGTCACGCTACTACCAGCTCAGCCAGAAGACATAGAAATAGTGGCTCGAAATTATGCTGACTGGGAAGTTTACGGTGTTGACTATATTCACAACCCAAGCGTTATCGCAACACAACGACAAATGACCGCGATAAATACTGCCACCATGATTGATCTAACTGGACAGGTAGTATTCGATTCTGTGGGGCGCGATCAGATCACAGGACCGGGCGGGCAATTCGAATTTGTAATTGGGGCACTCTACGCTGATGGTGGCCGCTCAATTCACGTTTTGCCAAGTCTCTCTGGAGATAATTCGAGATTCGTCCCTGAATTTGATGCGGGAGCACGGGTGGGAGTTCCGAGGTTTTTAACAGATATCGTTGTAAGTGAATACGGAGTCGCATCGTTACAAGGTAAAACAGATAGGCAGAGGGCAAGAGAGATAATAAGTATTGCCCATCCAGACCACAGGTCAGAACTAACAAGTAGGGCAAGGCACTTGGGAATACTTTAAGAAGTAAATTTACTTAATTTTGGGTATGCCTCACGACCAGCGGGGAAGGTTTCGTTACGAGGCATACGCACTAGGAATGTGACACGTCCCTAGTTTCTTTATATCAAAATTTTGTAAGAGCTCTGTTAAAAATTAAAATATATGGTGGTTTAACTTAAATGATTTCTAAAAAAGATGTGCTGATAGCCGCAGCTGTTGCATTAATTGGTATGGCTGGTCTTTGGTGGAACGGTTATATTGCAGGCAACTAGGAAAAATCAGGTTACGTGATAGAACCGAATTCGAATGCTATAGGTTCGCAACTTCTTTTACAACATTTTTCCGATAGACGCATATAAGTACTAAAATTGACGAGTGATGAAGAAAATATTAGTCATTGAAGATGATCCAGTAATTTTAGAAGCCGTCGTATATAACCTCGAGGCTGAGGGATATAAAGTCGATACGGCCTCCGATGGTACCAATGGTCTCGAAGCGGCAAGAAAATTACACCCTGACATTGTCTTGCTTGACATAATGCTTCCCAACATGTCAGGCCTAGATGTTTGTCGGCTCCTAAAAGACGAGCTAGATCAGTCTGTAATTCTCATGACCGCTCGAGATGCCGAAATTGATGTGCTTAATGGATTTGATTGTGGCGCCGATGATTACATAACCAAACCCTTTTCAATGCGACTTCTGAAGGCTCGGGTTAGCGCGCTCCTACGGCGATCTACGAAGCGCGCTCCGGCATTTCAATCATCTAACGACAACATATTTGCCTATCAAGTGAATCAAAAACCAGAAGGTACCAATATTTCACCGATTATCAAAGCTGATCGCCTAGAACTGGATATCGTCGCACACGAGGTAAAACTTGATGAACAGATATTAGAAGTACGACCACGTGAATTTGAACTCCTTCAGTTTTTTATGAGACACCCGCATCAAGCTTTGAGTCGTGAACTACTGCTTGAATCAGTTTGGGGATACGAATTCCGAGGAGATACACGAACTGTTGACGTACATATTCGATGGCTACGAAAGAAAATCGAAGTGAATCCTGCCATACCAACACGAATCATTACCGTTAGATCAGTTGGCTATAAATTCATTCCGTAAGCAATCTCATACCGCTTTCACTAGTGAAACGTCCCCCGGAAGCCTGAAAGTAAAAATCGCCCCACCACCTACTCCATTACGAACGCTAATTTCGCCACCATGCCTCTGAACAATATGCCTAGCAATCGAAAGGCCGAGCCCTAAGCCATCATTTTGAGAATTACGCGATGCTTCTCCCGTATAAAATCGCTCAAAAATACGCGTGCGGTCTGCTGGCGGCACACCCGGCCCGTGATCAATTACCTCGAACACTACCTCCCGCTGCGAATCAATTCCACCAACCGAAAAAGTATTAATTACTATATTTGAGCCTCTGGGCGACACACTGATGGCATTATCTATGAGGTTTGTAAACACCTCCACCAACCTATCAAAGTCACCCATCATCTGAGCATCACCCGCCAGAAATATCTCGGTATCTTTGCTCTGCAATAGACTAATTTCAGCGGCCGAACTTATGGTGGACATATTGTCGATGACGGTCACAACAAGTTCTTCAACTGGAAAATTGAGCATTGTAAATTCATCCTCATGGCTCTCAATTCTTGATAATCTAACTAACCTCTCCACCATTCTGCTTAATCTATTCAATTCCCCCAGCAGGCTTCGGTGAAATTTCTTGCGAAGTTTTTCATCACTTACGCCGGCTTCGATCGTTTCAGCCAACAATCGACCCGCTGTAATAGGTGTACGTAGATCGTGTGACACATTCGCTATGAGTTCTGAGCGCGAACGTTCTGCAATTCGCTGATCAGTTAAATCCTGTAGCGAAAGAATTAAGCCTTCCACCACTTCCTCTGATTTATGAGTCATAAAATTGGGATGACTGAGAGGAGTACAAGATACATTGAGTATCCGGCCACCTGGCAAGGTAACTTCTTCAGGGATACCGTCTGATCTTCTGGCCACTTCAAGTAAAGATGCGTCTAGGGATGCTCTAATCAGTGAGGAACCCGACATCTGAGATCGTTCGCGATCTAACATCTGAGCAGCTGCCGAATTAGCTACAAATACCTGCCCCTCATCGGCCGAACCCTTAACCACGATAATGCCTTCACGCAGCGGTTCAATTAATTTTAAAAAAACAACCGGTGTTAACGTTTCAAGGCTGAGGATATACTCAAGCGACTCGATTTGTTCTCGCTCCAATTTTAAATCAGTGATGCTTCTTGATTCAGATCGCAAATATTTAATTGGAATAATTACAAAAGCCGCCGCCGCTATCACCAATATTAATGATTTAAGAGCTGGATCGCCTGTAAAAAAAATACAACCAAATCCTATAGAAACTAGGCACAAGATTACTACTAGTAGGTATTTAGACTGATTCCGACCATTCATTTGAGTACTCAGCCCGATGGTAACGTGGTGTTTGGCGCAATCATCAGGGCACTCTTACTAGCCAAATCTTCCGGTAATGTAATCCTCGGTGCGGCTATCCGAAGGATTCGTAAAAATTTCCTGAGTCTGATTAAACTCAACTAATCTGCCAACTCGCTCCTCGCCAGCCAGCATAAATGCAGTCTTGTCTGAGACTCTTGCAGCCTGCTGCATATTATGAGTGACGATCACGATCGTATACGTCGATCTTAGCTCACGCATCAAATCTTCAATTCTCTGGGTCGCAATTGGATCCAGAGCTGAACATGGTTCATCCATCAAAATGACCTCTGGCTTAACCGCGATTGCTCTCGCTATGCATAAGCGTTGCTGTTGACCGCCGGACAAGGCCAGACCACTTTTATTCAACTTGTCGCTCACCTCGTCCCACAGGGCAGCCTGCTCTAGAGACTCACGAACTAGTTCATCCATATCACCTCGATAGCCGTTCACCTTGGCACCAAACGCGACGTTATCGTAAATACTCTTTGGGAAGGGATTAGGTTTCTGAAAAACCATTCCAACATTTCGTCGAACCGAAACAGGATCAACGTCTTTTTCATAAATATTCTCCCCATGAATCTGAACAGCACCTTCGATGGTTACTCCTGTAATCAAATCATTCATCCGATTTATACATCGAAGTAACGTACTCTTTCCGCAGCCAGAAGGACCAATCAAAGCAGTCACTTGATTCTCCGGAATATCCAAAGAGACGTTGTCCACGGCTTGTACTCCGCTATACCACAGACTTAAGTCTCTTATACGGATAGCAATAGCATCTTCGTCTTGCGTATCAAAATCAATACCAGCAGGACTAGATGAGATTGAAATAGTTGGTTGTCCCTGCTCATCGACACTCATAATACTCTCAGATTTCTTTTCTTCCATCGCATCCACCATAGAATCGCCACTACCACTATACATTTCGTTACCTAAACACGATCGCTACTTATTTATCGGGCACTCTCCCTACCAAGTTTAATCCTCAAAACTACAGCCAGAGTGTTCATAGTAAGCAACGTAATAAGCAAAACCACGATTCCGGTCGCAGCAAGATCGTGAAACGCAGCTTGCGGCCGTGACACCCAATTAAGAACCTGAATTGGCATCGCAGTAAATGGATCAAGTGGAGTCTCTGGCGAGAATGCCACAAAGGTTAATGCACCAATCATAATAATCGGTGCTGTTTCACCTATTGCTCTGGACAAAGCTAAAATCATCCCCGTCATTATGCCAGGCATCGCTTGTGGCAAAACATGAGACGAGACTGTTTGCCAGCGCGTAGCGCCTACCCCATAAGAGGCTTCACGTATTGAGGGAGGTACAGACTTTATCGCTTCTTGCGACGCCACAATAACCACTGGGAGTATAAGTAATGTAAGCGTAAGGGCACCCGACATCACAGATCGACCAAATCCACAGCTCTCACCTATACAAATTGCTGGTCCATATCCAATAGTCCCTCTCACAAATAGTTGAAGTCCTAAAATGCCGAAAACAATTGAAGGAACTCCAGCAAGGTTAGAAATATTAGTCTGAATTAAACTTGTTAGTCGATTTTTTTTGGCGTATTCCTCTAAATACAGAGCGGCACCAACTCCAATTGGAAATGCGCTAGCCGCCACTAACGTCATAACCCACAAAGTGCCCATGATCGCGCCCCTGAAACCGGCGATCTCAGGCTTACGAGACGGATAGTTCGTGAAGAAATGACGGCTAAAATACTCAAATCCATCCTGTCTAATATCGTTCATTAAAACCAGCAACAGCAAAATTCCAACTAACGAACCAGCAAGGCACACCCCATAAAAAACACGCCCGCGAAAATGACGAAGTGCAAGGCTCGTCTTAAACATTGAGCTCTGGGATTTAGTATCAGTCCTCGACGAACCTGAGAGATCGCTCAATCGTAGACCTCCCTATATCTTCTCGTTATTCGAGCAGAGATTAAATTCATGATTAACGTCATGAAAAATAAGGTTAAACCAACCGCAAAGATAGTTTTGAACTCTATCGTCCCGTGCGGTGTGTCACCAAGAGAAACACTAACGATATAGGCAGTCATCGTCTGCACTGCTTCAAATGGATTGGCCGTCAAATTCGGCCTGGCCCCCGCAGCTATCGTCACCGCCATAGTTTCTCCTATTGCCCGTGAAATCGCCAAAATATATGAGGCAACTATGCCCGAAAGTGCAGCCGGAAAGGCGACGCGCGTTGTTACCTCGAGTCTGTTTGCACCAACTGCATATGCAGCCTCACGCAACTCCTTCGGAACTGCCCGCAAGGCATCATCAGATATCGAAGCAATAATAGGTACAATCATAATTCCCACAACAATAATTGCCGAAATCGCCATATATGGGCCTGCATCAGGCCAAATGTACTCCTTAATAAAAGGAGAAATAAACGTTAGGGCAAAATATCCATATACAACTGTTGGAATACCTGAGAGCACCTCAACTGATGGCTTCAAAATCGAACGAACCCGAGGAGATGCATATTCTGAAAGAAAAATAGCCGTCAGGGTCCCGAGTGGTAGCGCCACAAGTGCTGCTCCGATACCAATCAAAAGCGTACCCGACACTAGGGGCAGAACACCAAAACCTTTCGACGTAAAAAGTGGTGTCCATTTGGTCCCGGTAAAAAATTCGAATGCGCTGACTTCCTTGAAGAAAGACAATCCTTCGAAAAGAAGAATTGCAACTATCCCTAGAGTAGTTATCACAGTCACACTCGCACATAGAAACAAAACCGCGCCGATCAAATGGCCGCCGATGTTACTCCGGAAATTTTGGCGGTAACGCCGCTCAAGTGGATTTACCTCTATCAACATGGCCCCCACCGTATTTAATCCCGACTGGGATTACAACTACTTGATGACTTGATTTTGTGCTGCGTCCAGAGAATTATAACTAAAAAAGAGTAGAAGATGCTCAGGGTCATCCGTTACTCTAACTAAGTTGAATAACTCTTTTATTGAATTGATTCTTCCACAGCCCTCCGTGATGCTTCGAGCTCATCTGCCGGCACATTGGAATACCCAACCTCAGTAACCATTGAGATTCCCTCGTCGGACATGTAATAACGAACAAACTCGCGAACCTGCTCTTTATCCTGAAGAGATTTGATGCTCACATAGATGTAGAGTGGGCGAGAGAGTACGTAGCTACCGTTAGTAACGGTCTCATTGCTAGGAGTAACACCATTGACTTTTACGACACCTAGTTTGTCCATGTTTTCTTCATAATACGCATACCCAAAGTAGCCCATGGAGTGCTTATTACCTGCGATCCCAGTTACAAGAACATTGTCATCCTCCGAAGGGGTGTAATCACCACGTGATGCACCACCCTCCCCATTTACCTCTTCAGTGAAGAAGTCGAATGTACCTGAATCAGTGCCAGGTCCATATAGGTCAATATCCTCAGCTGGGAATGAGCTGTCTACCTGACTCCACTTCATCACACTGTCTTCGGACGCTGGTCCCCAAATTTTGGCTAATTGATCCAGAGATAAATCATCGAGGTAACCATTCTCTTTATTCTTTACAATCGCTAAACCATCAAGACCTACTCGCAGCTCCATAAAATCAATACCGTTTTCGACACACATCATCTGCTCCTTGTCCTTGATTGGACGGGACGCGCCAGAAATATCGGTCTCACCAACACAGAATTTCGTGAATCCACCACCGGTGCCAGACACACCCACTGTTACACGAGTGTCTGGATTTGCGATCTGAAATTCCTCAGCTATCGCCTCAGTAATCGGGTAAACGGTTGAAGAACCATCAATTGCAATCGCCCCAGAGAGGCTCGACACTGAGCTATCGCTAGAACTACTACAAGCAATCGTCGCCAAGGTAAAAAGAGCCAAAATAGACAACATGATCGACTCTTTTAGCATTGATGAAAAAGAGTTAAATTTACTCACTCTGTTTTACCTCAATCTTTTTTACTTTCAAATTTCATATTTTGTCCGGTGTGATTTTTTACACCAATATCCTCATTTCAGTTAAAAAGTGAGGTCTCATTACATATTGAAGGACAATTGTTAACAAATGATGATCGGCAAATTTACATACTCACGATTTTCAAATTTATTTTATAGTGGTAATATTCGTCTACACTTATTCACCCATTAGTGTGATTATCGAAAATAACGAGGTTGACAGGTGCCACGAGAAGAATTTCAAAAGCAAATCAAGGATGCCTTGAACTCAGTTCTGGAAATGAGCTCGCATGTTGACAGAGCTCTGGACCGAGCTATGCAAAGTCTCATCGAGCGCGATGTGGCTCTTGCGCAAACTGTAGTAGACGGCGATTCAATAATTGACGAGCTCAATTATGAAACTCAGGACGAAGTGCTCAAGCTATTGGCTCAGCAAGCTCCCTTAGCAACAGATCTTCGAGTAATAGTCTCCGTTTCGTCCGTCATGATTGATTTAGAGCGAATGGGAGATCACGCAGAGGGCATCGCTCGAATCACGATAACAATGCAAGATGAACCACTCGTCAAACCATTGATAGATCTCCCAATCATGGCTGCGAAAGCCCGTGATATGCTCCGCAACGCTGTTGAGGCTTTCGTAGATGCCGATCCTGAAAAGGCATATGCAGTAAACGCTGCAGATGATGAGGTAGACGCCATTTACGCTCGCGTCTATGAAGAATTAATAGGCATTATGGTGGCCGATCCTCAAACGATTCTCCCGAGTACTCATCTTCAGTGGGTTTCTCACAATATTGAACGGATAGCAGACAGAGCAACAAATATAGCTGAACGCGCAGTTTATTCTGCCACTGGAATCTACCCCAGAGATATGAACGTCTCAAACTACTGACCCAGAAGACAAAAAATCTACTTAGTTAGGCGAACTGTCCAGACGGATTCATCTTCCGACTCGTCGACTTCCATAATCCCTTGCCCAACCATTCGAGCAACGTGAGACCTTACTTGGCCATGAGCTGCTCGACGAAGACCTTTCTGAATTTCCGGATAAAGAGCACGTCGAATTTGCTGATCTGTGTCGTAGCCCTTTTCAACGATATCAATAATCTGTCTGTCACGAATCTCACGATGATCCAGCAATTCCTGAACTTTCGCGGCCGTTGCAGTGACCACAGGGCCGTGTCCTGGAGCAAACAACTTAGCTTGAAGTTCTTGCATTCTTCTCAATGAATCCAAATAATTTCCCATATTGCCAGACGGTGGAGGCCCAATAGCACTGGTCCCAACTCCCAAAATATTATCTCCCGTGAACAATTGTCCTGTTTCCTCTACGTAATAGCAGTTATGACCAGCTGTATGACCGGGTGTGTGAACCGCGGTCACCGTCAAATTCCCTACCTTAAACTGCTCACCGTCCGCCATAGTGACATCTATCGGCGTCTCAAAGGCTTCTTTTTTCCATATATCTGCGCGATCGGTAATGACCTTGTCATCAGGTAGGTCTTCATTGCCTTCTGCCGGCCCAAGTGGGGTATGGAGAAGTGCCTCATCTAGTGGGTGAATAGCCGTATCCGCACGGAGGATATCACGAAGTTGCCTTCCTCCACTCGAATGGTCGAAGTGATGATGAGTCATAGCAATTCTTACAAATTTTGTATCTGACCAAGTCTTTCCGAAATATTCCCTTCGCGCATCAATCGACGGGGCATCGCCATAACCCGAGTCGATAAGCGCAGCTTCATTACCGTCATGCAAAATCCACACATTAGATGTGGGAAATGTTCTACTGAACATCTTCACTGCCACAACATGCTGCACTAAATGTTCATCAATAATTTTCTCAGTTGTAGTCGCCACAGGCGTATTCTCAGACTCTCTCCTCGAGACAGAACTAGCGTTAGAGTTTCCTAGCACTCGCTTACCTAAAGAGGTCGAGGCAAACGAAGATCCGCCAGCATTTTTTCTTATTTTGCGGCCATATTTGTGCGCCATCAGGCGCAATTTCCAAGTCTCGCGCTTCATAATTCAAATGCCTTCCGATTCCTAATTAAGCATCCCGAAGTCCCATAGTAAAGCCAAAAAACGCTTTTCACACCTACTCATCGGCGAGCAAGTTTTTTAACCTAATTTCACTAGGTGTTTGTCGCGTGATATTAAAAAATCTTTTTCTAGACCTATCAACAATCGATGGGTTTGTTCGTCAGATTCCAAATCCAATATCTTCCGAATTTTCTTCTCGGAAACAGGACGAGAATAGTGCATCAATAGCTCCAAAATTTTTCCTCTCCACTCGCGATCACTGCCCACATAAGCCTTATTTCTCCTTTGAGGCCTCGGCACTTGACCACTTTTGAACTTACTCGCGGCTCGACAGATGTCCAGTGCTGGACATCTGTCACACTTCGGGCGCGCGGTGCAAACAGAAGCACCAAAATCCATCAATGCAGGATTGATAAGATCGGTACGACCCAAAGCAACGAACTGCCCAGAAAGCTCCTTTATCCTGTCCTTGCTCGTATCTTTAACAGGCTGCAAATCCCCCTCGAAAACTCGACCAAATATACGCACAATATTTGTATCTGTCGTTAACACCTCAAGTCCAAATCCAAAGCACCTGACAATTTCTGCAGTGAACGGACCCACACCAGGTAACGTTAAAAGGTCATCGAAATCGCTGGGAATCTCTCCACCAAATCTTTCAATACATTGCTGCGCGGTTCGCTGCAAGTGCACGGCTCTTTTGGGGTATCCCGTTTTGCCCCACACGCGAATAACCTCTGACGTCTCAGCTTCGGCTAGATCGGCCATAGAAGGAAAGGCATCCAACCAACGTGCATGCGTCTCGATTGCTCGCGACATCTGTGTTTGTTGCGTACAAAAGCCCCCCACAAGTGAATGGTATGGATTTTTAGAATTTCTCCACGGAAACTCAACAAAATGATGTCTATACCAATCCAACACGATGGTTCGAAATTGAGTCACAGTATCCACTCCGGTTGTATCCTTTCTCCATCATTGGCGCCTGTTCCGAAAACACGGCAAAATAACTTTAATATGAATATATTAGGTATCGAATCGTCCTGCGATGAAACTGCAGCTGCCGTAGTCAGCGACGGGCACATCATTCATTCATCCATCGTCGCTTCTCAGATCAATCTTCATGAATCAACAGGCGGAATTGTGCCAGAAGTGGCAGCTCGTGCGCATCTCCAGGCAATCGTACCAGTCATTGAGCAGGCAATGCTTGCTGCAGCATGTGACTGGCACGACATCGATGCTATAGGTGCAACAAACGGACCAGGCTTGCCTGGCGCACTGCTCATAGGATTTAATGCCGCACGCGGCCTCGCATATAGCAGAAATATTCCACTCATTCCGGTGGATCATATTGAAGGACATATTCGCGCCTGCTGGCTTAACGAAAGTCCTCCACCACTCCCCGCGCTTGCCCTAGTGGTTTCTGGCGGACACACTGAACTGATTCGTATCGAAGAAAACAATACTTTCGTCCGTCTGGGATCTACCCGAGACGACGCGGCTGGTGAGGCATTTGATAAGGTAGCCCGACTGCTTGGCCTACCTTACCCAGGTGGCCCGCCCCTATCAGCTCTTGCTGAAACAGCTGCAAAACGAGAACTTAGACTACCCCGGGCCTGGCTTCGTGGCACCAATGACTTCTCATTTTCAGGATTAAAAACGGCGGTCTTAAATCTCTTAAAGGAAAAAGATCATCCAGATTCAGCTGAGATTGCTTGGGCCTTTCAAGAGTCTGTCTGTGACGTTCTTGCTAAAAAAACTCGCAATTTAGCTGAAAAAGAAAATGTGAAGTCAGTTCTGGTTGCGGGCGGAGTGGCCGCAAACAGCCGCCTAAGGGAAGTTCTCTCTGAACACATATCTATCGAGCTTCGAATACCTCCTCCAAATCTCTGTACCGACAATGGAGCTATGATCGCAGCTGCTGCATACGCACACAAACACAATGCGGTAAACGCAAAGAATCCTCTTGATATAGAGCCGACAGCAATGCGAAAGAAGAGACTGCGGAAGATTGATGCGGACTAATAATCGATTATTCAGAGCCTATCAGTGGTAAGGCTTTACTCAAAATAACGTTTGCTACTTCGTACTTCGACAATACCGGCAGCGCTTCTTCCAAGCCAGACGCATCAAGAATAGTTACCCGATTCGTATCAACAGCAAATCCTGAGTCGACAGCGCTTACATCATTTGCAACGATGAAATCAGCGCCCTTAGCGACAATTTTTCTTCGTGCATTGTCAATCAAATCTTGTGTCTCGGCCGCAAACGCAACCTTAACTAATCGACCTGTTTTCTGCTGACTGCCAATTGAAGCAATGATATCTGTAGTTTCTTCCAGCTCAATAGTCATGTTAGATGCACCAGATTTAGGCTTCTTAATTTTTTGATCTGCGACGTTCATAGGACGATAGTCAGCAACCGCTCCAGCCATAACCAACACATCGGCAGTTTGGCATTCTTGTTGCACGGCATCGAGCATTTCTGCAGCAGTCTCGACTCGAATATCACGAATTCCCACGACTGATTGCCTATCCACAGTAGTGACAACGCTTACAGATGCTCCTCTATTTCGGGCTGCCTCCGCAATCGCATATCCCATTTTTCCTGTGGACCTGTTTCCAACGTATCGAACTGGATCGATTGCTTCCCGCGTGCCTCCAGCTGTCACGACTACCTTCAATGACGAAAGGTCGCCTAGCTCACGGGCTAACCGATATCGAAGTTCATCAACTATATCTGTGGGCTCCACCAATCTCCCAGCACCCACACGACCCGAAGCTAGTCGACCTTCTGCTGGGCCAATAATTTGTACGCCTCGCTGAATAAGATTTTTCATATTGTACTGAGTTGCTGGATTTATCCACATTTGTGAATCCATTGCCGGAGCTACCAAAAGGGGTTTGTCTGTCGCAAGGGCAGTCAATGCCACTAAATCGTCGGCTATCCCATGGCTGAGTTTCGCCATAGTAGTGGCAGTAAGTGGGGCAATTAGCATCGCATCGCATCGCCTTGCAAGTTCAACGTGTGATTCTCCATCTTTAGCATCAAGATCAAACATGTTCACATATGGTTGTCTATTTGTAAGGGCCTTAAACGCCAAAGGCTGAATAAATTCAGTAGCGCTTTTAGTCAGTACCACATCAACATAGGCACCTGCCTGAACCAATTTGCTAGCGATATCAAGAGCTTTATAACATGAAATTGAGCCGGTTACCCCGAGCACAATATGCTTCTGGTACAAAGGATCATGACTCATTATTCCATAAATACTTTGATCAGCCACGGCCTTCTCCGCTCATTCGTTTGTTCAATATTTGAAGCCCCTTCAGATTGAGATTTTCCTCAATAACGTCAAAGGAACTCACCGCAGACTCAACTAAGTCTATATAACCACCGGTCCCTATAGTCGTTACTGATCCACCAAGTTCAGATTTAAACTTCGCCACCATTCCATCCACAAGGGCTCCGTAACCTAGGCATATACCCGATTGCAGCGCATGTGCAGTTGTGTTACCAATTGCGGTTCTTGGTGCATCTAATTTTACGGTGCGTAACATAGCAGCTTTATCAAATAAAGCATCCGATGCTAACCCAATACCAGGCGCTATTGCGCCCCCGACATATGCTCCTTGAGCATCGATGGCATCAAACACACAAGCAGTTCCCAAGTCAACAATAACTAGCGGCGGTTCATAGAATTCCAAGGCCGCAACCGCATGTAGTATTCGGTCAGGTCCAATCTCACTCGAGTCTTGATATTTGATTTCTAGACCCATTGAAACTGTAGGATCAACCACTAGAAGTGGAACATCAAAATGAGACTCACATATATTTTTAAATTTATCCTGTAATTGTGGGACTGTGGAAGAAATCGCTGCTGCCGTAAGTGAATCTGGGTTGACTCCACTCGATCGCAAGAGGCCGTCAATATACACAGTCCACTCATCTTCAAATCTATCCTGATTTGAAGCTACTCGAAAAGTCGTGACCAGCGATTCATCCTCAAAAATGCCAATAGCCACGCTGGTATTACCCGCATCAATTGCCAACAATCGAACAAAATTAGTTGAATCAGTCACGCCTCTACCCCCGTAATTGGCGTCTACTTGTAAACGTTACTCAATAGTCTAAGTATTTATGCGCCTGACGACTATCAAACCGAGATTGCCTCTAAATCCTATTCCCTAATATTTTCCATGTATAGCGATGCCAAGGCATCCGCGTATTCATTCCATTTTGACCCGTGATGGGCTCTAATCCACTTGACTTCTACACTTGGCCTATCCAAGAAAAGATTATAGGCCTCCTGCACAAGATCAAGATTTGCTATCTCACCGGTCTTTCGGCGCCAGCCTCTCGTCGCCCAACCACGTGCCCATGTTGTCAAAGTGTTAACAACAAGCTGACTATCACTATAAATAACAGTATGTTCGTCAGAGCTAATCAACCGCAAACCCGCGATCATGGCGGTCAATTCCATTCGGTTATTTGTTGTCTGAGAATCTTCACCACTCAACTGATGGATAATCACATCATCTCGCACCTGCACCGCACCCCAGCCACCTGGGCCAGGATTAACAAAACACGATCCATCCGTAAATATCCCAGTTACTGGACCATCCGAATACTTTGTAATAACTGATTTCAATGACGCTATCTGAGTAGACGAAAGGTTTTCAAAATCCAGTGACTGTATATTACTCAAGAGAAACTCCGTTATACATCATGATTGGATCGCCCTTGAATCCAGCATTTTCAAGATTAGCCAACACAACAACCGGCCGGGTGGAAACAACTATTAGTGACCCTATCCAATTATCTGGTAAGAATCGATCATCGCCTTGATGCACTGTTTTGCTCCCAATGATCTCTCCCACTAATCGATAAAATCCTCCCTTAGGTAGGTTTTTTGAAAAATAAAAAAAAGAGACTGTTGCAGTGCCGCCATCAAATGGTTGGACGTGCACCGTAGAATTCCATCCATCGTGACCGCCCCATGGAGATAGCGTCTTATTCACCACTGGCAATACCACCTGCGTACCAGCTTCGCGGGCGGTGAATCCGCGATAATCACCTGAAATCCCTGACTCGCTTACGCGTTGAACTACAACTGCTATATTCTCGTCGCTTGATATACGCGCAGTACCTGAAAAACCACGTGGCAAACTAACCTGATCAGGCAAACAAGCATTGATCCCTTCCATGCTCTGGTCGCATGTTATGGAAGAGTGTATAGAGACTTCATAATCCGCCTCAAATTCGTTCCCATTCGGCATCGCGCCGCTAAATAAAATGCTTGCAGTAATAGGGACGCTGGGATTTGCTGCTGTTATTCGAAATCTCGTACTCCAAATCTCACCGCGAAAGCTGCCAGAGGACGTTACTTCCCTTTGAATAATTGGTAACACAATGTCTTTACCTGCTTCACTATCAGCGAATGCTCGATAACTAGAAAAAGATATCCCGTCCGACGAAACAGTGTCGACAGATGCCACAATCGCCTGATCATTACTTGAAGTCAAAAAATTTCCCGACTGAACCGGTGATGTTTCGACGATCGCAGAACCAGTGAAGCCTACCTCAAAAGGGAACGAAAAACGGTTTCTTACTATCGATTCGTTCGCCTCTAAATACAGACCTCCTTTCGGACACTCGACTGATGAATTATCAGGTTCAAGAGCCATTACATCCAAGGATGAATCGGTAAAATAACGGATAGAAATGCACGCTGCCGAGTCAGAGCTCGCATTCTGAATGTGTAAAATTGAACTTTTTTCAGCTGTATATTCAACCAAGGGAAGAATAAGTTTAGATGAAGCTCCTCCCTGCCAATAGGAGTCCCCTCCGATCTTTAGGTACCAACCATCGGTTCCTGAAGTTAACGAATCTTTCCCCGCGACCGCAACGAATGGTTGTTCACCTGTTATTTTCGTTGATCCGTAAAAGCCTGCAGTCAGGTCTGAGTTAGTCTCCGCAAAAAAAGTCCATCCCGATCCCGGCGGTATCGCCACACAATATTCACCGGGACAAATTTCGCTCGCAGCAGTTATTCCGGACTTACCATAATGAGATACTTCTAACATTGCAGGATCGTCGCCAACATTTTGAACTCTAATCCACGAGTTTTCAGCAACCAACAAAGATTCCTGTGATACCGCTACCTGTGACGCCAAAATAATGACTAAAATTGCCATCGTAGGCGCAAAGAAATACCTGAGGATATGCTGAGGTCTTTGCGCAGAAAGAAAGAAATCATGAATACGCATATTTTAAGGAGCACCCACCTAACAAAATCAGTAGCGTCCCGCCCACATTAAAAAAGTATCGGTTTACTCATCCTACTCGAAAGCACCTGAAACTGCAGCTTCAGCGATTTCAAGTTCGCTAAAATTTAGAATTTCTGTCATTACTTGATGAGTATGCTCACCCATTACAGGGCCGGGGCCTCGTAAACTAGTCCCTTTTCGGCCAGAAAATATTGTCGCATGGCCATCATATGGAGTAGGTCCCATTAGTGCGTGATTCAACGTTTCAAAAAAACCTCGGTGATCTAACTGGTCATCACTGTACAACTCACTAGTTCGCTGAACAACTGAAGCGGGAATGTCTGCACCTATAAGTCTTAATTCAAGTTCTCTTCCGTTCAACTTACTAGACCAATCAGCGATGATTTTGTTAATTACGTTTTCATGCTTTAATCGCTCTTCACGAGAACTAAAATTTAAAAAACTAAAATCGGGATCAATAAAATCGACTAGTCGCGCCCATTGATCCTCTGTCTCACAAGAAATAGCTATATATCTTTCGGTTCCATCTAAAGTTGGATAGATGCCGTTTGGGCATGCGTAGAAAGAAGAATTACCCGAACGTTCGGTCATATTCCCGTTCGTTGTGTAATCAAGAAGTAGAGGGCCAATAAATTGCAGCCCTGCCTCTGTTTGGGCCATATCTATAAATTGACCAAGCCCGGTTACCCGTCGTTCAAAAATTGCAGCTGCCAGCGCTGACACCCCATAGCGAGGAGTGATGAAATCTGTGTAGGCTCCCCATGTACCAGCGGGTGCTCTATCAGGCCAACCTGTTAATCCATGCAAGCCAGCTATCGCACTACCTTGCGAACCAAACCCACCAAAGCTCGCATGCGGACCAGTCTGGCCTCGCAGAGTAGTACTGTACCAAATCAAATCTGGACGAGACTTAAGAATCTCTTTTGGATCAAATCCTAGCCGCTTCATCGTGCCGCTCGTAAAGGAATCCACAACCACATCAGCCCAGTCAATAAGTTCCATAGCAATTCTCTTGCCATGGGGTGTCCGTAGATTCAACTGCAATCCGAGTTTCGACGAATTGAAGTTTGCAAAGAATTGTCCTCGGTCTAAACCCGGAATGCCGTCTTTTGCTGGCCTCCCCATGCGCAATACATCAGGCATCGAAGCGCTCTCAATATGCACAACAGTAGCACCGTGATCAGCTAACGCCTTAGCCGTAATAGGCCCTACCCCCACCCATGAAAAGTCAGCAACTTTCAGACCAGAAAATGCGAGCCCATCACGGTCACGCGTGGACGGCTTCAAGCCGTTTGCTAATGCAGTTCGAGCTGGAAGTCCTGATGGAAATACAATTGGTCCGTCAAGCACTTCGTTATGCACACCCAGATTTGGTGCGGGGTGAGAAAATTCTGACAAGGTTCGACTGAATTTCACTGGCGTATCGGGATGAATTCGACCTCCAATTTTTTTCCAAAAACCACGAGATCTTAGCTGTGGATCTCTATCCACAAGATCCGCAATTGAGTTTACCGGCGCGACCTGCGCGTCATAAGTAACGGCCCTGTCGAGAATTTCGGCCTTCGTTCGTCTACCGAAGACACGATATACCATATCGGCAGCCTTGCTTATCAGTTTCGTTATCTCTTCCGGCGCGTCAGGTTGTATTTGAAGACTGAGTTCATCCCAGTCAACATTTCTAAGCTCAGGATCTAAGTCATCGTCTCGTTTAGCTAACGCGGCTGCCATCTTGAATACTCGCGCCCCAAATCTTCCTGTGCGAAGGGTCGCAAGCACAAACCCATCTAAACACTCTATGGTGTTCACTAGGCCAAGCTCCAATTTACCTATAAATTCGTGCGGAGCTGCTCTGTCATCACCAGTCAGTGGCGGTTCGCATTCTTCCATGGGCCAGAACCCAGTTGCGTGCATTAAAGTCCATATCATCGTGGTCTGCATTGATACATCCAAATGCTGACCTTTCCCACTTAATGCCCGTTCGTTCAAAGCAATAACTGCATCTGTCGCCGCCTGAGCACCTGCGTGAAAAGATGCTTGTGGGTAACCAACTGCGACGGGAGGTCTGTCTCCATCTCCTTGAAGAGTCGTGAGTCCTGCTGCCGACTCCACGGTGAAATCAGTCGCCGGCCAACTGGCCTTCGGACCAGTTCGGCCGTAAGCTGAAATAGACACATATATCAGGCGCTCGTTAATTTTATTTAAAGAATCGTACCCAAAACCAAGTTGATTCATATAGTTCAAATTAGAACTTTCCACAAAAATATCTGCCCGCTTAATCAAGTTCCTTAACTTCTCTAACTCTGTTGCATCTTCGAAATTTAATGAAATAGAGTGCTTACCTGCACCCACATGAGCCCAATAAAGTGACTCCTTATCTCCGGAATCAAAAGGTCCGAGTTTACGGGAATTTACTCCTTCAATTGGCTCAATTTTTAAAACACAAGCTCCGAGATCGGCAAGTAATCGGCCGCACATCTCTCCCCGTGCGTCTGTTGCATCAACCACAACAACTCCGGCTAAAGGACCCGTTTCGGGTATTCTCACTGCACTCACACATATCACCTCACCTAATAATTGCTTCATCATAGTGCTGATTTGAAAGCTTTTCTACTAGATCAATCCTGCCCATTAGAAAGAGGCGTGTTAAGTTTCTGGGGTTGCCATGCAACACGGATGGAAAAGTCAGTGACCACTCATTATCGGGCGCCTAAAACAAAAAAACATCGACTCTTTCAAAATGCAGAACGCAGTCATGCTGGCAAGAAAAAAGATTCCGCCTCTCGGGAGGCCGAATCAACGATGCCGGAAAGAAAAATAAGACCGAGTAAAAATCTCCAGCCCGATAACGAATCAAGCCAACACTCAGTAACTTTGCGGCCAAGCGTTCGAAGGATGCGCTTCGGGCCAGGCAGTAGCCCGCATATGACAAGCCACATTGCCCCAACTCCGCTAGCCATAGAGGCTCCAAGCCAGCAAAGCGATCAACCTTCGGGGCCAAGGGCGTTCGTCGCCCTAAAAAATACCAGCTTTAGGTGGTTCTACTTATCGATGTATGGTCACTTCATACCGATGAATATGCAAATGGTGATGAAGCCGTGGCTTGCCTACGCACTTACCGGATCTTACGGCTGGGCTGGGTGGGTTACCCTTGCCGGAGCCATTCCGATGTTGGTGCTTTCTCCAATCGGTGGACTACTGGCAGATCGACTGCCTAAACAGAAAATAATACAAATAGGCCAGCTTCTAAATGGATTCAATTCCCTGTACATATTCGCCATGCTCGCGTTGGGAATGATGGATATTTATCATCTAGTTATCGCTGCATTCATACATGGGGCAATCATGCCCTTAATGATGCCCGCGCGACAAGCCCTGATCGCACAAATTTTGGGTAAAGAACAGCTAACCAGTGGCGTCGCTCTCTCTGGAGCCGGCATGGCTATTACCCGTGCAGTTGCACCACCACTGATGGCACTCGGATTGTTCTTGGCCCCAGGTGACCTAGTAGCTGGCTCAACATACGTTTATCTGGTAATGGCAATTGCCTACTTCGGTGCGGTGTTCGCCCTGATGCCAGTAAAAGGTTATCCGGCTTCCGTTGAAAGTGGTGGGCGCTCACTGAAAGCAGCCTTTGACGATATCGTTGAAGGATTCCAGTACGCTAGAACCAATATCGCTGTTCGCTCTGTCCTCGTAGCTAATTTCTTCATCGTGATCTTCGTCATGCCATTTCATACTCTTCTCGCACCTTTCCTGGAGAATGAATTACAGGCTGACGAACTGACTGTAGGCCTTCTGTACGGCCTGACGGGCGTAGGAACAATCCTAGGGTCATTCTTGATCGGCAATATGTTACCGAAAAACCGAGGAAGGGTACTCGTTCTCGCCGCCGCTTTCCTGAGCGTGATAATTGCTGTTCTCGCCATATCGGAATCAGTTTTACTCACTGCGTTCGTACTTTTGTTATCAGGCCTGCCGCAGGCCGCCCGCCAGACACTCTCGAACGTACTGGTTCAGTCATACGCTTCTGACGAATACAGAGGACGCGTCTCTAGCCTATATATGATGGAATTCGGATTTACTATGTTCGGGGTTTTTCTCTTTGCGCAAATCGCAGACATCATCGGTATTCGAGCTGGTCTATTCTGTACAGCGATAGCATTATTTATTGTATGTGTCGTGCTACTCCGAGCACGCGTTGCAAAACTGGATTAGTTGACGTTTCCAGATCTCTGATCTATTGTTCAGAGATTAAAGGTAAGGCCGCGTCTGGAATGAATTCCATGACAAATCAAAATGGAACTACTCAATGCATCCATCGCCCGTCGAAGTTAACCCTATTTTCATGATTATCATGCGCTAGCCTGACGAGTTGCTTTAATAGCAATATCCTCAGGCTTATCAATAAATTAACACTGACCATACAACGGGAATTGATCAACATGAATCCATATTGCAACGGCTTACAATGTAGAGAATGCGGACGAAAGTTTGACTTAGAACCGATATTCGCTTGCGATTTTTGTTTTGGCCCACTCGAGGTCGACTATAACTACGAAAATATAAAAACTGATCTAAGCAAAAGCAAAATTGAATCTGGACCAACCTCGCTTTGGCGATATGCTCCTCTTTTACCCTGTAATCCAGACTTCAAAGTTGACTTAGGCGACGGTTTCACGCCCCTAATCAAGGCAAAAAGGTTAGCAAAAGCAATCGGCCTTGATAACTTATGGATTAAAAATGACACCGTTAATCCAACCTGGTCGTTCAAGGACAGAGTCGTTTCTGTCGCAATCGCTAAAGCAATTGAGTTCAATTTTTCAGCAATTGCATGTGCGTCAACAGGGAATCTCGCCAACTCGGTGGCCGCTCATGCTGCAGCTGCAGGCTTGGAATGTTATGTATTTATTCCGCAAGACCTAGAGCAGGGAAAAGTTGTCGGATCAGCAATATACGCGCCAAATCTTATAAAAGTTGAAGGGTCGTATGATGATGTTAACCGACTTTGTACTGAGCTCTCCATGGTCAAAAATTGGGCTTTTGTAAATATCAATGTCCGCCCATATTATTCCGAAGGGTCGAAAACGCTTGGGTTCGAAATCTGCGAGCAATTGGGATGGCGAACGCCCGATCACATCGTTGCTCCCATGGCTTCAGGCTCAATGTATACAAAAATATGGAAGGGAATTAAAGAATTCCACAAACTAGGTTTGATTGACGAGCCCAAAGTCCGACTTTCTGGAGCACAAGCGGCGGGTTGCTCACCGATTACGACTGCATACGAAAATAACAGCTTTACCTTTATACCTCAAAAGCCCAATACTATTGCTAAATCCCTTGCAATAGGAAATCCAGCTGACGGGTACTATGCTCTGAAACAAATGGCTGAAACAAATGGGTATGGTTCTCAAGCTAGTGATTCAGAAATTGTCGAAGGAATGAATCTACTTGCCGAGACAGAAGGAATCTTCGCCGAAACAGCAGGAGGAGTGACTATTGCCTGCCTAAAAAAATTGGTTCAAAGTAAAAAAATTGCCAAAAACGAAGAGACCGTCGCCATAATATCTGGTGGTGGCCTTAAAACTATTGAAGTCGTGTCTGCGACGGCGAATAATGCTATGTTGGTGAAGCCTAATATTGAGTCATTTGAAATGAATCTTACTCGCTAGACTCATCCATTTGAAAATTTACATTGAATGCAAAGGATCTAGGATGTCCGAAAGACGAGTGAAATTAACTTTTCTAAATGACAAGATCAAAGACCCTTTGATCTACCAAATGGGCCATGAATTCAACGTTGTGACTAACATTCGTATGGCCGATATTACGTCTGAAATTGGTTGGGTGATGCTTGGACTCGTTGGTGAAGCAACTGAAATTGACAAAGCATTGGCTTGGGCTCAGGCTAATGGCATTCAAGTCGACCCCGATGCCACAGTCGGCGACATAGTAGAGGGATAAGTGAAAATATGGCTACAATTAAAATTCCCACACCGCTAAGAGCTACGACCGCAGATCTGGATACAGTGCAAGGAAACGGTAAGGATTTAATTTCAGTAATTGAAGATCTGGAAAATCAATTTCCCGGCATGAGAGAACGGTTGCTGGATGAAAATAATGAGATCCGAAGATTCGTCAACATCTTCATAAATGGTGAAGATGTTCGTTTTTTGGAGGGTCTAAGTACAACCATAGCTACATCGGATGAAATAAGTATCGTACCAGCAGTGGCGGGTGGCTGAAAAGCTTCCCCTGACTGCTGCATTTTTTAAGTGAACTCACTATGCTAGTTCTCAAGGCCTCGAATGACTGGAGAAAAAATGCTTATAGGTACAAAGGGTGACTACGGAGTGCGCGCGATGATTGATCTCGCTCGCCATCATACTGGCCAGCCCATCCCAAGAAATGAAATTGCATCCCGTCGACAAATTCCAGAGGCGTATCTGGATCAACTTCTTGGACTGTTGCGAAGAGCCGGCTTCATAAAATCAGTTCGAGGGCCTGGGGGCGGACATCTTTTAGCCCGTCACGATGATGAAATAACACTACTCTCATTGCTTGAGACACTCGAGGGATCCCTCGAACCCATGTCCAGTTTGAACCACGAACTAGATGTAACGGGTCAAGCATGGATATGGACTGAAATCTATGATCGAATGAAAGAGAGTCTTGAGGGTGTAACCTTGGAACGACTGGTCGAAGTTGAAAAAACTAACGAGGCTGCATCAGCACCTCGATATCTGATTTAGTCCTTACTCCCAATGAGCTCTCAAAATATCAGCAACCCTGATTCTCTCAACTCAAGCAAGATTGTTGAATCTGTTTTGGGATTAGTTGGTGATACACCATTAGTTAAATTAGGAAAAATAAGTCCGCAAAATGGAGCGACTATCCTCGGTAAGTTTGAAGTGTTCAATCCAGCCGGATCTGTTAAGGATCGGATAGCTCTAGCTATGATTGAGGCGGCCGAAAGAGACGGGACATTGAAGTCGAATGATGTACTGGTAGAAGCGACTTCTGGTAACACCGGCATAGGACTCGCAATAGTCTGTGCTTATAAGGATTATCGATTAGTTATAACAATGCCGGATGACATGAGTCACGAGCGGCGAGAACTTCTGCAGCGACTCGGTGCAGAGGTCGTAATAACACCCGCGATTGAAGGAATGACTGGAGCGGTTCATAAGGCAAATGAACTAGTTGAATCTCATGACTACGTGATGTTGCAACAGTTCAATAACCCGGCAAACCCCGAAATACATTACAAAACTACAGGCCCGGAAATACTCAGAGCAACTAACGAGAAATTTGATGTCTTTGTTGCGGGAATAGGTTCTGGTGGAACAATCACCGGCGTAGGTCGAGCTATAAAAGAGGCGCAGATCAATTGCAAAATCATCGCCGTAGAACCAGCCAATTCCCCAGTACTACAAGGGGGAAGGGCTGGACAACACTCGTTACAAGGAATGGGCGCCCCATTTATTCCAACAATCCTCGATCGGTCTATTTATTCTGAAATAATAAGCGTTACTGATGCGAACGCCATAGAGACTACAAAACGCTTGGCCAAGCAAGAAGGATTGCTTGTCGGTATTTCTGCAGGAGCCAACGTATTTGCCGCTATACAAATCGCTGAAAAACTTGAACCACACCAACGTGTAATAACAATGTTGTGTGACACTGGCGAACGCTACTTAAGCGTTCCATTTAATTGAATAACAATGTCCGTAAGCATATATATCCCGACTCCATTTAGGAATATCACTGAAAGTCTAGATCATGTTTCAGTCTCCGGAAATACGATCAAAGAAGCCCTTGAATCATTAGAATCCAAATATCCTAAATTTGCCGATCTCCTCTATGGTGAAGACGGTGAAATATTAAGACACATCAATATCTATATAAACAATCAGGAGATTCATACTCTTAAAGGCCTCGAAACATGCGTCTCTTTGGGAGACCAAATAGCGATAATTCCAGCGCTAGCTGGGGGACAATAATTAACTTAATCATCTATGTCATGTTTACTGTATGCGTGAAGAGTTATGTCTATTAAGCTATACGTTTGAGTCTAAATCAATTAAACAAACTTAAATTAGTAGATGGAATCCAATATGACCTCAAGTGAACCCAATTCGAAAGCAGATACGCTGTCTCCTGACGAGGTTATGCGTTATTCCCGACACATAATTATGGGTCAGGTGGGCCCAGCAGGACAAAGAAAATTAAAAAAATCCAAAGTTTTGATTGTTGGCGCTGGTGGCCTAGGTGGACCTGTTGCGATTTATCTTGCCTTGGCAGGGGTCGGAACAATTGGAATCGTCGAATTTGACGTGGTTGATCTCTCAAACCTACAAAGACAGGTACTTCACCAAACAGCCGATATTGATAAGTCAAAAATTGAATCTGCTCAGGAAACCCTTGAAGCTTATAATCCTCATATAAAGGTTATCCAACACCATGCTCCGCTTACGTCAGACAACGCCATGGAAATACTTCCCGATTATGACATAGTAGTAAACGGTGCCGATAACTTCGCCACGCGCTATCTCGTTAACGATGCATGCTACCTACTTGGCAAAACTCTAGTCGATGGTGCTATTTTATTGTTTGACGGACAAGCAACTGTGTACGAACCTGGAAAATGTTGCTACCGATGCCTATATCCAACACCTCCCCCTCCGGGTATGGTGCCGTCATGTGCAGAAGCTGGAGTATTAGGTGCGATTACCGGGATAGTCGGTTCAATTCAAGCAACTGAGGTTTTTAAACAAATTCTTAATATAGGAACGCCACTAACTAACAAGCTTCTACTGATTGATGCCCTTACGATGGAGTTTCGTACCATGAAGCTTCGACGGGATCCAAACTGTCCTCTATGCGGAGACAATCCTACAATAACTGAGCTTATTGATTATGATATATTTTGTGGGTCACTGCCCCTAGAGATGCCTGCTAATAAATAAAAATTTTAGAATCGGGGAAATGTGATGCCAATAAAAGTAAACGTGACCTCAGTGATTGAAAAATTCGTTGGTGGCCAAAGGTCGTTTGAATCTGAAGGAAAAACCATCGATGAGCTCATACAAGCAATCAATAACAAGTTTCCTGGATTCGCTAATCAACTACTCGAAGAAAATGGTGAGTTACGTCGCTTTGTAAATATATATATAAATGATGAAGACGTAAGATATCTTGGCGGTCTCGGCACAGAACTAAAAGACAGCGACGAAGTTTCAATTCTACCGGCTCTGGCCGGAGGCTAAGGAACTCTAACCCTTATGAAATACGATGGAATATTAGATCGCGTAGGCAACACTCCGCTTATAGATATATCTGTTTTATCTCCCAATCCACAGGTTGAGATTTGGGCAAAGCTAGAGGGAGAAAATCCCACGGGCTCGGGCAAAGATCGTATTGCGAAATATATGATCAATCATGCCGAATCTGAAGGATTATTACAACCAGGCCAGACCATACTTGAGCCCAGTTCTGGGAATACAGGGATAGCTATTTCTTTGATTGGAACACTCCGAGGCTACCCTGTAAAAGTAGTGATGCCAGATGCCGTTTCCATCGAAAGGATTCAGCTTCTGGAAGCTTTTGGTGCTGAAATTATATTCTCGCCGGGTGATCTTGGATCTAACGGCGCAGTCGAACTAGCAACTAATCTCGCTAGAAAAAATCCGGAATGGTTTATGCCGTTCCAATACGAAAATGAAAATAATCCAAAAGCTCATTATGAAACCACCGGTCCAGAAATCATAGAGGATTTACCCGATATTAATATATTCGTCTCTGGTCTTGGCACTGGAGGCACATTGACGGGTGTCGGTCGAAGACTCAAAGAGTTCAATTCAGATATTAAAGTGATCGCGGCAGCACCTCATCCGGGAGATCTCGTCCAAGGCCTTAGAGCTCTAGAAGATGGTTACATCCCCCCTGTTTTTGATGAAACAGTCCTCGACGGAAGAATAGTCGTAGATTCCGAAACATCGTTCCGCACAACTCGCGAATTAACTCGGCAAACAGGTATATTCGCTGGTATATCTGCCGGCGCAGTGATCAGAGCGGCGCAGCGGGCCGCTGAGAAAATTGAAGTCGATAACACCGACAATGGAACTTCGACAAAAATCGTTTGCCTGCTTGCCGATGGTGGCTGGAAATACCTTTCAACCGGTCTCTGGTCGGAAGATTATGAAAATATTCGAGAAGCTGTAAGTGAAAAACTCTGGTGGTAACTGAAATCAGTTAACTACGTTTCACATAAATGATAAAAATAAGTCGCGCAAAATTAAACGAAATCTACACAAGCCAATCTCTGAGAATCTGAAAGTTCAACAAGTGCCTAAAATTCCGCAAGAAATAATTAACAAAATAGTAGAACACGCTCAAGACGAACTGCCAAATGAGGCTTGCGGTTTAATAAGTCAATCAAAAGATAAAAGCACCATGCAGGCGGATAGAGTAACTAACACAGCAAAATCACCCTACCGCTATGAAATGTCACCTATTGAGATGCTCAAGCTTGAACAAAATCGCGAGAAAAACAGCAATAATCTGTTCGCAATTTATCATTCACATGTGGCTTCACCAGCCTATCCATCACCAACTGATGTACGGATGGCGTTCTTTCCTCCTGGTGAAACAAACAACCCACCAATGTTTCCGACTACCTACTATATTCTCGTATCGCTCGCCAATGACGATCCAAAGGTCAGGGCGTTTTTCATCCGAACTGGTGGAGAAATTGAAGAAGAAATTATTGAAGTCACTACCTGACAGGTATCTCATACTTGTACAACTCCGAATAACGCCAATCAATGTCTAAGAAGCAACCTTCCTACGAAATATATCTTGGCCTCGGCAGCAATCTAGGAAATCGTCTCGATAACCTGCGGACAGCCGTAAAAAACTTAGAAAATCATCACATATACCCAAAATTATTTTCTTCACTATATGAAACTCCTCCATGGGGATATTCGGACCAACCTGATTTTCTTAATGCCACTATCTCCGCAACTACACACCTGAATGCGGATGAGATCTTGACGAAGGTCAAATTGATTGAATCACATATGGGACGCACTAAGAATAATATGCGCTGGCAGGAAAGGCTCATTGATATTGATATTTTGCTTATTCAGGAACAAGTTATTAATTCGCCTGACCTCCAAGTACCACATAGCTATCTTCACGAGCGTTCGTTTGTACTCGTTCCACTTGCCGAAATCTCGCCGACTATAATTCACCCAAAAATCGGCTTACGTATCGAAAGTTTGCGTGATTTAAGGCCACTAACAGAAAGGCGATCCATTCTGAAAATATCAGACCCGGACTGGTTTATTGAGAATTAGACTCTTTAGGCGGATAGTCATCTGGCCGTTCCCAAACGGTTGTAGCCATTGTGTAACCAATCCAAAATAAAAATGCCGAAAATCCTACAACCAATCCCACAACCGGCAAAGCTAAAACAAAGTGAAAGTGCTTTCTTAGTTTGTTCAGAAAAAAAACAGGCATCAAAAATGCAACGATGATTAGCCCTTTCCCTAACGATCTAGACTGTTGGGTCGTGATGGAATTAATACCTGACATATTCATGGCAGCTTGCAAAGCCTACAGAGATCTAAGCTCTGGAGGTAGAAGATTTGGTATTCCGTCCTCAATTAAATAAATTTCTACACAAGTATCGCAAAAAAGCGATCCCGCAAGTATTTCAGTATCACTCTCGTGTGAAATCTCAAGACGTAGCGAATTTTTACATATGGGACAGGCCAAAATTTCCAAAAGAGCTGGACGCATTGACTATCCCTTCCAATATCTTTTACTCGCGCTACCTAAGCCGCACCATATGAGTTTTGTGCTAATGATTAACATAGTCACGGTTATCTTATATCCCGTACAGCATAAGGGTTTCTACCTCATAGTGGATCGACGCTGATTTTCGTTTATCTGGATTTATGTGAAACATTTGCGGAGTAAATTGCCCTAGTACGGGTCAAAAGCTTGTCTGGATCTCTATTGAGGGTGGGGGTAATTTTACATAATCTCGTCAAGTCACAAGCTATACAAGAAACACAAAATTGACCCCGCAATAATGTTAACGATTGTAACGAAAGCAAATCCCTGTTTGAGTTTTTCCTCTCCGTAGTCTCATTTTTAAATTAACTCTTCGGGCAAGTCGAAAGAATTATGGCAGGAACAAATCTGCTATTGTTTAAAACAAATAAGGGGGAGAAATGAAAGCAGCGGTATACAAAAGTAAGCAAAACTTAGTAGTTGAAGAAATCCCCACACCTGAACCTGAATCTGACGAAGTTCAAATCAAGATTTCACATAGCGCAATTTGCGGGACTGATGTGCATGTCTATTTGTATGATATTGCGCCTCCAAATACAGTCTTAGGGCACGAGTTTGCCGGAGAAATCTCAAAAATAGGTTCCGATGTAACTCGATTTAAAGTTGGGGACCGCGTAATTGGTATGGGCGGCAATCCTCCTGCAGGAAAAGAGAGTCCCTTAAGAAAACAAGAACAGTTTAACTATCGACTCGAGGGCATCACAAATAGTAGAACACGCGGATACGCAGAATATACAGTCTGCAAAGAATGGGAGCCACTCAAATTACCCGACAATGTTTCAAATTTAGAAGGAGCCTTAGCTGAACCCTGTGCAATAGTCACTAGAGCAGTCAGACTATCAAATCAAAAATTAGGTGACACTGTTGCGGTGTTAGGAGCAGGCCCTATAGGACTTTTATGCTTACAGGCCGCAAAAGCTGCTGGCGCGACTAAAGTCATTGTCTCAGAACCTTCTGAAGCCAGAAGAGCTATTGCTATAGAACTGGGCGCTGACGCAGTGGTTGACCCCGCAACTCAAGACCCTGTAAAAACTATCATTGAATTAACAGATGGTGATGGCCCTCACATAGTTTACGAATGTGCCGCAGCCAAACCTACTCTCCAGAATGCTTTAGATATGGTGAGGAAAAAAGGCAATGTGATGTTAGTGGCCCTCGCTTGGGAGGAAATTCCCTTATTACCGGTTGATTGGGCTGGGAAGGAAATACAGCTAAATACTACTTTCGGTAGCGAGCCATACGATTTCAAAGTTGCTGTAGATTTAATTTCTTCTAAAAAATTCGTGTTGAATCCCTTATTATCCGACACTGACACTATAGATCTTGAAGATATACAAAAAGCTTTTGAATCCTTAATTAAGCCATCAAATCAAATACAAATGGTGATTAAGTTTTAGTCATTCAGCTTAAAACACAACCTGTAGCTTCGAAGAAATATAGGTCGCCATTCAGCCCCTTCACGATGATATGGTTTTCTCTTTCCTGCCTCTCGATTTCTTGGTCCTCTTCAAGTAATTCAGCATACGTGCCAGATTTGTGTCGTACTGTGGACTAGAAATTAGTTAAAGACAAAATATTCTTGTCCACCTCTCTCTTAAGTCGACCAACATCAGTAAAAGCATCCACTTTTATAATGCGCCGCTGGGCTAAAATAGTTGTAAACCGCCGTCTTCGTGTGAGCGCAATTAGGCCGCTTGCCTTGAAAATTGGCTAGTTCGCTCTGCCACGAGTTCTTTTTTTGCAATATGCTTATAGATGTGAACAAAAAGCAAAATCAGACTGTAGGCCAAGAAACAATCTCGGTACCACTGTTTAAAAGCTACGCCAAGATATCTGATACTGAGGTTGTAATTAGACCCTCAAAACGGACTCTGCTAGTGCCGATTTTTCAAGCTGTTATTACCAGCGCAGCCGTCGTAACTCTCATAAATGGACTAGCCGAATTACCACTCTGGATTTCGATGATATTACTCCTGATGATAGTGATTTTTGGCCCTACCGCGATTTTAGGAACCATTTATGGAATAGTCGGAAGTAATTTTGTTATGGAAAAGACCAAAGGCACTTCGCGCCTCCAGCAAAAATATCTTGGGCTAGGTATTGGCACTCAAGAAATGATCCCTTTCGACAGAATCAAATCTGTTGACGTACTAGGAAATTTCATGGAAGAACATGCTTCCGGCGATCTACAAGATATAACCGAATGGGAAGTTTTCCTAATTAAAGATAATGATAGAAAAATCTCAGTTTGTAAGTCAAATTCAGCTCGAACATTGGCTAACAGCTCGATGTTGAAAGCGAATATTGTTGCTGAAGCTCTGGCAGATATGAGTGAATCTGAATTTAATCCGGCGATAATACCTGAATGGGCACTGGAGATTATGAACGAATCAACGGCAAGATAGACGGTATCGTTTCCCTTTCGTCTCCTGGCTCAAGTTCAAACTTATCTAACTGGAGAGGAATTCCTTCTGTCGGATATTTACCAGTAAAACATCCCGCGCAGTGACCGCTACCCCTTCGCGTGGCCCAACTTGCGCCCTCCAAGGAAATATAGCGCAAACTATCCGCCCCTACGTGATTTTCAATTGCATCTACATTTACAGTGCAACCGTCAGGATAAAAATTTTGAGCAGCAATCAATTCACCTCTTGTAGCCAGATCGGTGCCATAAGGACAGGGATGAGTTATCGGAGGAGCAGAAATTCGCATATGTATTTCTTTCGCACCAGCCTCACGTAACATTCGGACTACTCGCGGTGTGGTTGTGCCTCTGACGATAGAATCGTCAACTACTAAAACTCTCTTCCCTTCAAGTACGTGCTTAAGAGGGTTCAATTTCAGCTCAACATCACGCTCCCGTAATCGTTGATCCGGCTTGATAAAGGTCCTGCCTACATACCTGTTCTTAACCAACGCTTCCACGTAAGGAATCCCGCTCTCTTCGGCATAACCCATCGCTGCTGGCGTAGCCGAATCTGGAACACCTATGACAATATCCGCCTCGGCCGGATGCTCCTGCGCTAATCTAGCACCCATCCTTCGTCTAACTTCATGCAAAAGCGATCCAGACAAAACGGAGTCAGGTCGTGCAAAATAAATAAACTCAAACAAACAAATCTTCTCATCTTCATCTGTTTTATTTGGATTTTCGCCGAGCGGGAAAAAGGAAGTAATTCCTTCAGAATCAATCTTTACGACCTCGCCGGGGGCTACATCGCGAATAACAGTGGCCCCAAGGTGGTCCAAAGCACATGATTCAGACGAAACCACCCAACCACCGCCGCCGTTATCGCGCGAGGGTAACTTTCCTATACAAAGGGGCCTAATGCCAAGAGGGTCTCTAGTGGCGTAAAGTGCATCAGCTGTTAGTACTGCTAAAGAATATGCGCCATTTGCCTTGGTCATCATGTAAGCAAACCTGTCAATCAGGTCTCTACCTGGTCCGTCGCTAAGTATTCTAGCCAAGACCTCGGAATCAGTAGTCGACTCAAATAAGTGATCTCCTAAACCCAGCGATGATTTTAATTCCTTTGCATTTACAACATTTCCATTATGAGACACCGCATATTCACCATGCACGCCATTTACCAATAAAGGTTGGGTATTACACTCCAAAGTAGAGCCTGTTGTTGAATAACGAGTGTGGCCAATTGCGGCAATACCAGGCAAAGCGCCTAAACGCTGCTCGTCGAAAGCCTGAGATACTAGTCCCATCCCTGCTTCGATTCTGATTTGATGCCCATCAGACGCAGCAATTCCTGCTGATTCCTGCCCACGATGTTGGAGAGAATATATACCGAAAAAAGTCAGCCTGGCGACATCTTCTTCTGGCGCATACACACCAAAAACACCACACTTCTCTGAAAGATCATCCAAGTGCTGACTCCTTATTTAATTATCTCGCTCATGCGATTTTTCGATGTTCGATTTTCGTACATCGATCCATTACCACCTCAAGACCAGACACCTGTGCCAGCTCTGCCGCCTCTTGATTAACTATCTCGAGTTGCATCCAAATTGCACCTGCTGACGCCTCTATCGCGTCTTGTACAACAGGCAAAACATCGGCTGGCTTTCTAAATATATCAACAATGTCAACAGATTTTGGTAAGTCTTGAATACGATCGTAAACTTTCCTTCCGAGAATTTCAGTCTCACGAGGATTTACAAGATATACCTGGTATCCCGCTTCAATCAGGTATTCTGCAACCTCGTATGACGGCCTATCCGACCGAGCAGAAACACCAACAACTGCGATGCTTTTTGCGGATCGCATTAGTTCAACCGGATCGACTGAATTACTCATAATTCCATTCCTGACAGAACCACCTTTTGGCTTTGATCCGATTGTTCTATCTTTCCTAACTCCACGAATTCGGGAACGCTAGCAAGTGCGAACTTCGAGTCTTTCTCAGACAAAACCACTATCATGCCAATTCCCATATTGAATGCTTTAAACATCTCTTCTAGTTCAATTTCACCCTGCGCTTGAATGTATTCGAAAATCTGGTCACGACGCCAACTTGTAACGTCGACAACTGCAACATATCCGTCTGGTATAACACGTGACAGATTTCCACCAATCCCGCCTCCAGTTATGTGTGCAGCACCTTTGATACTTATTCCCGCGTTCTTTATTTGTTTGAACACACCCCAAAACGACGGATGAGGTCGTGTCAATACATCTCCAACACTCTCTCCCTCTAACGTGCTTGGGCGATTTTGGAGCAGATCTATGTCATGCAACTCTTCTCCGTTGATTCCTATCGCTGCACGTGCCAAAGAAAACCCGTTAGTCATTAGCCCCCCTGAGGGCAACCCCAACAGAACATCACCAGCACCTATCTCATGTATTCGGAATTTATCTAGCTCTGACACTAGGCCAATTGCTGTGCCTGCAAGATCAAAGTGTCCTGATGTATACATGCCAGGCATCTCTGCGGTCTCGCCAGATATAAGTGCCACTCCATCCGAAATACAGGCATCACTTACACCTTTAACAATCTCGACAACCGAGTCTTCGCTCAGCCCTGACATAGCAATATAGTCTAAAAAGGCGACAGGAGTCGCTCCAGTTACAATTAAATCATTGATGTTATTAGCGACGACATCTACGCCCGCGAATTGAAAAGTCCCGAAGTAAGAATGTAATAAAGTCTTCGTGCCGACGCCATCGGTACAGGCAACTAACGTCTGATTACCCTCAGGTAATTTAATGCCTCCAGCAAAACCGCCTGGCAAGTTGTCCACCATGGTGCCTAAATGAGTCTTTGATACTTCTTGAATAATCCTCTCAGTTCGACGGGAGTCAGCATCTAAGTCAACTCCCGACTTAGCATAGGTGAGAGGTCCTGAATTCTTAGACAAAAAGATGTCCCTCGTAAACAGTCATAATGAAATCTACGTAAATCATAGGTAGCTGATTTCCCGTCGCCATTAGGCCATGTAAGCCTAGTGTATCTATAGCTGGCAAGCCTGTCGAACTACCTGTCTAATGCCTAAAATGCCTGTAGCCCGTAGTAACTAAAACAACGTCCCTCTCGTTTGCAGCCGCTATTGAATCTTCGTCTCGAATAGACCCCCCTGTATGAGCTAGCGCAACACAACCTGCATCTGCAACAACTATGAGAGTGTCGGGAAACGGCAAAAAGGCGTCCGTGGCACACACTGCGCCCTCGGTCCGAGATTTTGCCTGATCGACTGCAATTTTCGCCGAACCTACCCTGTTTGGTTGGCCAGCGCCCATTCCCACTAAAACGGAATCCTTGACGAGCACAACTGCATTTGAAGACACATGCTTACACAACGTCCAGGCAACTGCTAAATCAGCCTCAATATCAGAAGTTAGAGGCTTTTTGCTTACAGATTCAAACACAATCTCAGGAGTTCTGTCTGGTGTCTGAAGCAAAAGTCCTCCTTTAATGCTTCTGAATTCCACCTGTCCAGAATCGTCTTGAAGTAGCCCGAGAGGAGCTTCCAATATTCTTAAAGTCTTGGATTTCTTCCTCAGATGTTCAAGAGCATCGAGATCGTACGCTGGAGCTATAACGATGTCATAGAGCATTCGAGATCCAAATTCAGGATGTCTAACATCTCTTATCGCTTCTGCCAGTGCAAAATCGACCGGCCTGTTCGTCGCAATAATTCCACCATAGGCACTTATATAATCACCGTTTATTAAAGCACGCTCGTAGAGTTCAGCGAGCGATTCACATGTGTCTTTCGTCGAATCAGCCACACCCGCCACACACGGATTAGTATGCTTAACGATTACCACTGCTGGCTCCTCAAAATCAGAAACACAATCAAAAGCAGCAGACGCATCTAGCACATTGACGTACGACATTTCCAACCCGTGGTGTTGGCTGTATCCTCCTACACCCCCGAGCGATCCGTGTTGATCCTTGATTTCATACAGGGCTCCTTTTTGATGAGGGTTTTCTCCGTATCGCAGTTTGGCTTTTAGCTGAGCCGTAATCATTAGTTGATCTGGAAAAACAGTATCCTGATCCGCCAGGAAACTGAAAATCGTCGCATCGTAGGTACTAACATGCTTAAAGGCTTTAGCGGCGAGCTGTCTTCGTAATGCGAAATCAAAAGACTGAATGGCATTATCTTCACTCAAAAGCTCAATCACTCTTTTATAATCAGAGGGATCGACAATGACCCCTACGCTCTCGTAATTTTTTGCGGCGGCTCGAATCATAGTCGGCCCCCCTATATCAATTTGCTCAATCGCTTCAGCCTCGGTGTACTCGTCGCGCGTGATCGTTTCTTGAAAGGGATAAAGGTTACACACCACAAGATCAATTGATATTATCCCTTGAGCCTCCACCTCACTTTCATCATCGGCATTGCCTCGACGATACAAAATACCTCCGTGTATTAGGGGGTGTAACGTTTTAACTCTCCCACCAAACATTTCTGGGCTTTTCGTATACTCAGACACAGAGGTCACCGGAAGATTCAGCTCGCGAATAAAACTTGCCGTTCCACCAGTCGCTAAAATTTGCCACCCGAGCCTTATTAACTCTTCCGCTAAGCCTCCCAAACCCGTTTTGTCAGACACCGCGATTAATGCTGTCGGTTTCACACTATCTCCACTACTCGATTTATCAATCGATCACTCTTTCAGCACGCACTACCGTTCTTCTGGGATATTCACCTGTGGACTTGTCGAACACGCCACCGCACGTGTACAGCGTTACAGAATCAACCGATACCTCAGACGACCACATACGCTCCCAAAACTCAGCGCCTTTTTCGGGTCCCACATTCCAAACTTGTGATACTGCATACCTGTAGTTCACATCATTCTTGTTAATTTCAATGAGGTCTCCAACTATTAAGTTCTTTAGATTCACAAAAACTGACCAAGCTGGGCCATATCGCACACCCGCATATGGCACCCACGCCGCGTAGTCATAATGCCCCGCGAAAATTGAATTCCCTACACCAGGAGATCCACCTAAAGCGCCGCCCCAAGCGCTCAGATCGTACCAGATAACATCGGCTGGCCCATACGGATCTGGCATAGATTGACCTTGGTTAACCTTTCGCGCCGATACGAATGAGTTCACCCCAATCCGGTCAATTTTGATTTGAGCGTAAGTAGCGGTCGACGGATATCCATAATTAACGACAAAATCGTTCAAGTCGGTAACAGCCAATGGGGCAGTTGGAGCTGGTGCCGGTGTCTTCGTAGCCGTGGCGCTCTCTATTCGATCAGGGGTGGGAGTCCGACTCGCCGTCACCGGCGTCACAACCGTAGAAACAACTGTGGGGGTTTCTATATTTTTGACTTCTGCTGTTGCAGTTGCCGCCGCTTCAGTAGGTCCCTCCGTGCATCCAACGAGCAGGCCGAATCCCAGCAATACCAACAGCGTTAATCTTCTCACCGCTCTACCCAGCTCCAGGTAGTGGGAAAATTTTCAATTGCACTTTTCACCGGTCTGCCCGCCATTCCACCGAGCATGCACAGCGATGCCTCCTCCATAACTTCAATTAATTCCTCGACTTTTTTCAAGTCCACAGTCTCCTGCTTTAGCAGCTCAGTAAGCCGAATAGTGCCTTCTCTACATGGCGTACATTCTCCGCAGGACTCTCGTTCATTATAACTGGCAAGAGAGTTCGTAATTTCTCTAACTGATGTGTTTGGCGACAATACGAAAATTCCTCCCGCACCAATATTTTTCATCTCTATACGTTCTTCAAATTTCTCACGATGTACAAATATTCCAGAAGGTCCCCCTAAAAGAATAGCCGGCACAGTTTCCAATTTCGCACCAACAGACAACAAAAATCCATTCCAACTTAAGGTTTCATCAGCAGGAACCTCGTAAACGCCGGGGCGAGCTACGTTGCCAGAAAGAGAAACAAGTTTTGTTGGGGGAGGAAAATCTTGCCAAAGAGTGGTAACCGCAGCTAGGGTCTCTACGTTATTAATCACCGTAGGCATACCCCATAAACCCTCATTGGTCGCAAAAGGTGGCTTAAATCTAGGGACGGGGCGCTCCCCCTCTATCGAATTCAAAATTACAGACTCTTCCCCGCAGACATATCCTCCTGCGCCTGCCCGCACCTCTATATCAATAGCCATTTTTTCTGGAAGAAATTCCGGTCCGGTAATTCCAGAAATTCGAGCTTGCTCAAGCGCTGCCGAAAATGATTCAATCGCTTTATGAGCCTGACCATTTATATAAACGAAGGCTTTTTCTACTCCGACGGCGTAACAGCAAATCAATATCCCTTCGATCAATCTATGGGGATCTGCTTCTAGCAAATGCCTGTCTTTAAAAACTCCAGGTTCGCCTTCTTCAGCGTTCACAACCAAATAGCGAGGTCCTTCATTCTGCGCTGCTAGCTTCCATTTTAAACCTGTAGGAAAATGCGCACCTCCTCTTCCCGAAAGTTTGCTCTCTTCAATTTTACTGAGGATGTTTTTTTGATCTTGTCGAAATACTTTCTCTGCCACAGCGTACGCACCAAGTTCCACCGCAGCAAGAAGAGTTCCGTCCAATTGACCAAATCGTGAAGTTAGTCCTGTTGCCCCATCATCAAACACATTATGTACCGTTGCTAAATCAAGTACCTCCGTAAGTTCTTCAATATTTATATCCAAGTCAATGCGATCAAATCGCCTGCTATAGGACGCACCCACGCCATCAATCTTTTGAGCAGTAACCGATGGTGCCGCCCAGCACCTACCATCACAGGATGTTTCAACGATCTCCGCGTTTAGGCTCACTGCCAGCTCAATTATTCCTAGCTTTTCACAAATCGAAACAATATCTGTTGCTTCACCACAAGTGCCTCTGTGAATGAATAGTTTAGCAACGGGATTTTTACTCGATTTATCGAGAATTGTTTTCAAAAGGGTTTGCTTAATGGTCATGAAACTGGCTAGCCTCCTACATCTTCCACAAAAATAGCTCTTACTCGATTTTCAGTCAGTCTCCCAAGAATTTTCCCGTGGTGATTCGTGCATACCGGGGCCAATGAACACAAAAATTGGCAATCTGTGCGCCCAAACCTTTCAGGTGCAATCTCTACCGCGTCCATTATGCGCTGTGCACCCGCGGCCTCACAGGCAACGCCGGTGCACATATACCAAGCTCCGTATTCAGGCTTCTCTAACCGCAGTTCGGAATACGCAGTCGCTGTGGCATATACCTCCGACAAGGGAATTCGAAGATGATTCGCAATGCCTAAAATAGATTCTCGCGGAAGCCAGTCAAGACATTCTTGGGCTATATGAAAGGCTGGTAGTAAATATGACTTCAGTGCGGGTAGTGTTAGCAGCTGTTTTTCGAAGTTGGCTAAGCGGTCTCCTGCATCATCTGATGTTACGTCGAAAGGAATCATATTAACTGAGCTCCCTTTATCTATGACCTGACCACCAAATTATCATGAAGCTTCAATAACCCGCCTTTCTGGACTGGTTGTACAAGAATTCCGAATGTCGGATCTTCCTGGCCCAGCTTTCGAGTCAGAGTTGTAAGTATTTGCTCGTCACGCACACCTGTAACGGGATTTGCGTGAACAGCCAAACACCTAATCACCGGACCTGTTACTTCAAAGTCTAAATCACCGATCGATACTCTTTTACCAATTAGTTCAAGCTCCTCCCATGGTTCAACCCCATCGATTACGATGTTTGACCTAAATCTGGATTCATCTAATGAGTCTGTCCCTAAAGCACCCGCAAGAGCATTTAGGCTCGCTACACTATGGAGCGACAATTGGCCGGTCGGTCGGTCATGAAATCTTCCGCCAATTCCATCGCCCTCAATATGTAAGGGAAACTGTTCATCTTTTGGCCTTAAATTCTCGGGAAGATCGCGCAGAAAACTCTCTAATTGGGTCTCGATGTTCGACCTTCCTTCGTCAGTTTGGATAGAGTCACGAACCAGCACCTTGTCGTCCTTCGTGATAGTCAAATAATGGCTGTCATTATCAAGGATGACGTCTAGTCGGGCAATGTCGGGAAGATGCATTAACGACACGAGGTGGGCTTTATACCACCAGCCGCCATGCGGCGTATCCCTCATTGGCTCACCCGAGTTATCAAACCTAAAAGCCAACACCCTATCCCCCAAAGCTCGCCCATCATCAGCTACCTGAAGAGATTGAACCGATTCTGGCGTGAATGACTTCACTGGGTACTTAAACAGTCTGGTTACTCTAGCTTTACTACTCATTATAAGATTCTACATCAACTGCACAGGAACGCTCGTACGTTTACTCTAAGTAAATGGTACCTAATAAAGATTCACTCGATGACATGTTTCAAAATCCCGGAATGCGGGCTAACTACGTGCAGAATATGTTCAGTGAAATTGCCCCAAAATATGATCTCGTCAACCGAGTAATGACTTTTGGTTTGGATGTCAGATGGCGAAATATTGTCGCAACCGCCGCAGTTGGAAATGGCGCTGATTTAATAATAGACACCGGCACCGGAAGCGGCGATCTCGCACTTGAGTGCTCGAAGATGGGGGCAAAAAATGTCGTCGGATTGGACTTTGCCCAACCGATGCTAGTAAATGCTCGTTCGAAATCCAAGAAAAATAACGTGACTAATGTCGACTTCGCCGCGGCTGACGCAACTAGGCTTCCTTTACCCGATTCAATTGCTGACGCTTGGACAGGAGCCTTTGTTCTACGTAATGTTCCAAAATTAGATACGGCGCTCCAGGAAGCGTATCGAGTGCTAAAACCAGGAGGGAGACTTATTACCCTGGATGCAGCTCGACTACAACCAAGTACATTAGTGCAGCGAATCGTAGCTCCGGGTGCACGCTTTCACTTCAACAAAATTGTGCCGCTAGTAGGCAAAATTCTTTCGGGGCATGAGGATGCCTATAGCTACTTGCCTGTCTCAGCTGAAAACTTTTTCAGCTCAAACGAATTTTCAGCTGAACTAAGACTTAATGGATTCACCGTTGTACGAGTATTTGAATTTGTTTTCGGCACGGTAATGATGCATATTGCCATCAAGGAACAGTAAAACATTATGACCGCCAGATCAGATCTCGGTATCTGTGGAGTATGCAGGTATGCCAAAATTATCGCCGCAAAAAATGCCGTCAAATACCTGCGGTGCTCGCTGCATGACCAGAATCCAACCAAATTCACAAAATACCCTTCCCTGCCACTCGTAGCCTGCGATGGATTCAATCAACATACTAAGAAAACACCCCCCGGCGGGGCGCAGCCCACTCTGCCTAAAAACCTACTACAGGCGATCGGCGGCAGACTTATGGTTCAAAAATTTGTCGAGGAGTTTTACACTCGTGCGTCTGCGGATGAGTTGATTGGCCATCTCTTCGGTGAGGACATAAAAACCGGTCAAGCTAAACAATCTTTGTTCATGGAGCAATGGCTCGGTGGCGAACCCGTATACTCACAAATATGGGGACACCCACGCCTCCGAATTAGACACTTCCCCTTCGTCATTGGTCCAAATCATTCCGAAAGATGGTTAGAGTTAATGAAGGAAGCGCTCATCCAGTCGGAACTCACCACCGACTTGGTTAATGAAATAATGAGCCGATTAGAGCCCTTAGCCAAGCATATGATAAATATCGACGATGACGTACCAAGAAAACCTCAAACCGACAAATGGATGGATTGACAAAAATTTCGTATGTCCCTTGATCCAAGGGAAGTTCCTGCGTAACCTAAGGATCCACATTTTTTAAGCCCTTAGGAGGGCTACGATGCCCGATAATAATCCATTCAAAAAATATTCCCCCTCTATAAAGAAGCGTTGGAGAACCACGGAAAAGCGTACCGCTCGATTAAAGCCCTACCGGACCCGTGCAGCTAGCAGTGTTCGAGATGCTCGAATAGCAATCGAAAACAGCGATCCTGATAGTGCTGAGTTGGTTAAGGCCGCTCAGGCCGCAATAGATCGGGCTGCTCGTCGAAATATCATTCACAAAAACACCGCAGCACGCAGAAAAAGCAGGTTGGTAAAACTTTTAAAAACCCAAGCTGACGCTAACTAAATACTCCTAGTTTTCATATGCCCACTCTGGCAAAATCGCTGTGGAATTTGAATCATATTCGGGAATGTATGGTTTGATATCAAGCACAGGGGTACCGTCGACTAAGTCCAACCCTTCGACCCGTACACTATTCCTGTCCACTTTTAGTAATTTACACACAGTCACCGAGAAGGGATTTGGGCGCGCACCGCGTAAAGCTAGGCTACCCAGCTCAGGCAACGCCGAATCACCCCGAGGGAACGCTGACATTCTCTTCCGAAGGTCATCTGGGAAAAGATGCAGCCAACCAATAACAAAAATGTGAGAAAAACCTCCCAAACCATTGAGAGCATCTACAAACTTTTCATTAATCAAGATAGAAGACTTTACCTTCGCCCACGAAGCCTTAGTGACATCGTCATACTTATTCTCAACGCGTCCTATTGGCACGATATGTAAGCCGTCTAAATGACTCATTTCTTCCTAGCCCCGTCTATCATTCTGTTTCCGGATTCACCATTACGAAGCATGAGTATCTCAGCAACAATAGCAACCGCAATTTCTTCTGGAGTTTCTGCTCCTATATTTAAACCAATTGGGGTGCTCACCGCATCCAGCAATTCCTGCCGAACGCCTTCCTCGGCCATATGCCGTAACACGGTTTCCGTTCTCCGTTTTGAACCGATCATTCCTATATAACTCGCTTCCGTTTTAAGAGCTTGTCGCAGGCCATCCTCGTCTAGTCGATGGCCTCGTGATACAAGCACAATGAAGGTCTCTGCTTGCCCGACTAATCTGGGGATTGCATCTGAGGGTTCGGCGACATCTATTATCGTGGCCATTGGAAATCTATCTTCATTAGCAAACGATTCTCTGTCATCCGTAACCACGATCTCAAATCCTACGATTTCCCCGACGCGCGCTAATGCAAGTGCTACGTGTCCCCCGCCTACAATAAGCAGCCTCGGTGACCCGGTAAAAAGCTGTGCAAGTATCCGAGCGGACGTTTCCTCTGCTCCGCCGCGGCGATTAGTAAGACTCACTGAACCATATAAATCACGGCTAATATAAACAGTACTTGCATCGCTGCCCTTACCCCGTGCCAGAGCTGTGCGAGCATACGATTCTAACAACTCGTCCAAGTCTGAATCTCCTGATGAACCAAGCTGTTCCATTACATCGTTTCTAAAAGCTATTTTCCCGCCAGGTAACAGATCCGAAAAACTTCCCACGTCGGTGATCGTAAATACAAAAAGTGCAGGTCCGCCCTCGAGGGCCGCCAAGACATCTTGCATAATTGCCAGTGTGTCATTGTTACTCTTCAAAAAATCCCTTCCTCTAACAGGACGATCATACGCGCTTAAAGTGAGAAACTTACGATTATGGAACTAGCTATATTAGGATTACCTCTGTCGGGTAAAACTACATTTTTTAACGCCATCACAGGACAAAACGCCGAAACCGGTGGATATAGTGGTGGCGATCCCAATATAGGTATTTTAAAAGTTCCAGATCAGCGACTCCAAATTCTAGCGAAAATAGATAATCCAAACCGGATTATACCGGCAGAAATGAAATGTATCGATTATCCAGGCGCAGCATTTACTGACTCTGGTGGTACCGGACGAGGTCTCGCAAGATTTATAGATCAATTAGCGCTTTCCGACGCGCTGCTTTATATCGTTCGAGGATTTGAAGATGAACGAGTACCTCTACCTAGTGATGGCGTAAACGCAAAACGAGATATTGAAACGTTGGATCTAGAGCTAACAGTGGCCGACATTGGACTAATCGAACGCCGGCTAGAACGAATAGAGGTAGAAACTCGATCAATGAAATCCAGTGAACGAGTAAATGCAGAACGACATGCGGCACTTTTGGCACGAATGCGTGAACACCTCGAGTCAGGAAATGCTCTGCGATCGTTCGCACGAACAGCTGACGAGGAACGGGAATTACAAGGCTATCGATTTGTTACAGACAGGCCACTCTTAATTATTATCAACATAAATGAATCGGACGTAAGTCAGACCGCTGAGATTGAAAATCAATATCAAGACTTATCAAATGATGACTACACAGCCGTAGCAGCAATTTCTGCAGAAATTGAGCGCGAAGTCAGTCAACTTGAGCCATCTGAAGCTAGCGCTTTTAGACAAGACTTGGGATTGCCTGAAGAATCTTCCCGAGATAAGTCCCTAAACGCGGCTTACGCATTGCTTGGCATGCACTCATTCCTCACTACCGGTGAGGATGAAGTTCGGGCTTGGCCAATCCCCATAGGAACCACCGCTGTTCAGGCAGCTGGGAAAATTCATAGCGACCTTGAAAGAGGATTTATTAGGGCGGAAGTAACCTCATTTTCGGACTATCAGACAAATGAAGGTTCTGCTGCTTCGCTCCGACAAGGTGGCTTAACTAGAACAGAGGGAAAGGATTATGTTGTCAAAGATGGAGACATTCTAAACATCCTGTTCAACATTTAGCCTCAATATTTTAATGGTACACTTAGAAAAATCGTCATATAGGAAAGTTCATTTACTTTGAGTACGGAAATTTTTAAGGAACTTATAAAGTCCCAAACGACCGGCGAAACACGTGTTTTAGCAACAGTATCTGAAACGTCTGGTTCCACCCCACGATCTACTGGAGCCGTGATGCTTCTGCGTCCAGATGGGACATTCGCTGGTACGATCGGAGGCGGTTGTGGCGAAGCGGAAGTCTGGCAAAGTGCAATGGAGACGATGCTTGACGGTGAATCTCGAATAGTGGTCGTGGACCTCACCGAGTCAACCGAAGGTGACGATAAAATTTGTGGCGGAATCATGAATGTATTTGTTGAACGAATCGCCCCACCACAAATTTCTAATTAGCTAAAATCTATATGGATAACCGGTCCATCCTACCTAATGAGTATGAATCATGGTATGACTCGATCGGCCTTAAGGGATTTCTCGCTAGGCACCTATTCGGCACATTCGGTCTTTGGGTAGCCTCAACTCCTTTGGTGAGGCTACCAGAGGAATTATCACTAACAGCACAAACAGCGCATCTGGATATAGGCTCTGGAACGGGCGCCCTCGGGCGCCATCTATCGCTTCGTACCGGCAGCGCTATTGCCCCAGTATTAGTCGACTTGTCATCGACGGCTTTAAAGATTGCTCAACAGAATCAAACAGTGGAAAAGGTCGACGAAAAAATAACTCCCCACCTTGTTCAAGCGACAGCAACCGACCTTCCTCTAAAAACCGCCACGTTTAACCTAATAACTTGTGGTTATGTCGCTAAACATTTAGACAAAACTGATTTATTAAAACTTTTTTCCGAAGCGTATCGATTACTGGCCCCGGGAGGGCTCTTTCTCTTATGGGAATTCGGCCCTAGCGGCAACAAAAAACTTGATCGCTGGAACTCTTTTGTTCTGTCGCGCTATGTAAGTAAACCTATTTTACGATCCACTGAAACGCTCCAAGAACTCGCAGAAAGCGTCGGTTTTGGATTTTACGAAGACGCTCGCCTTCGCCCCTTTCTATTTCCACCCATCCCTCGTGCATCGATACTGGCAGGAAAACCACCTGAGGGATTTGAGGTGCCCGACCGGCTACGCAACTAAATATTATGAATTATATGTTCGTGTTTACCATTAATGATTTAATTTTTTGTGAATGTTTTTTACGACCGGCTCAGCCTGAATCTAGAACTAAATCACTTGCTCCTTACATTTAAAAGCCCGAAATTTTTTGCACATAATATTAACAAATCTTTCAGATCGTTTTCACTAAACAGATCCCTTCCGGCATAGGGAATAGGTGCCTTGGGGGAGACTTTTCACACATTCATTACACCTACTACTACTATTAAATAACTTAGTTCTAGTTGTGAGATCTTGCTTTAATAAAATGTAAATACAAAAAAAGATAAATAATATAGGAATTTTCATGTTGGATGTGGTTAACTTCGAAGTGAATGGTGGTACAGGAGGGAACGGTGCTGTTTCTTTTCGACGAGAGAAATTTATCCCTAGAGGAGGGCCAGATGGCGGCGACGGAGGTCGCGGAGGAGATATTGTTTTTATTGCTGCAGACAATATGAGTACTTTGCAAGAATACTCAAACACTCGGATAATTCAGGCGACAAATGGAGTTAAAGGAATCACCAAACAAAGACATGGTGCCACTGGGAATGACGTCGTACTTTATGTTCCAACGGGATCAATCGTGTGGGGGATAGAGACTGGAAGTCACCAAGTTGGAGTACTAATTAAAGATGTCACAGAGTGTGGTGAAAGGCTCGTAGACTTAGATGAGGACGGGATGGTATTTATTGCTGCCCGTGGCGGGCGTGGCGGGCGTGGTAATAAGAGATTTGCAAAATCAACGCGACAGACGCCTATGTTTGCCCAAAAGGGTATGATTGGACAACAAAGGCACTTGCAAATCGAGCTGAAGTTACTGGCTGATGTAGGGCTAGTCGGTCTCCCAAATGCAGGGAAATCTACACTACTTTCAATGTGGTCACAGGCTCATCCAAAAATAGGCGCGTACGAATTTACGACGCTTGAGCCGAATCTAGGCGTTGTATATCTGGGATATGATTCGTTTGTTGCAGCAGATATGCCGGGTTTAATAGAAGGAGCGAGCCAGGGCATTGGGTTAGGGCACGAATTTTTAAGACATATTGAGCGAACTAAGGTATTAATTCACCTCGTAGATATGAGTCGAGAAGATCCGATCCACGATATTCGAATAATTCAAGGAGAACTGGCCAGTTCTGGACATAATCTAGATGAAAAGCCAGTGATTTTGGCGCTCAATAAAATAGATGATCCTGATGCCGGTGCTCAAGTTGAGCTTCTGGAACATGAGATAAGGGCTGAATTCGGGGAGTTCTATCAGATATCCGGTCAAAGCGGAGACGGTCTGAGCGCATTAGCAAATAAGGCACTTGAGCAAGTCCGGCTAAACACCAAACCGCTAACAGAAAGTATTCCAGTATTAAAACCAAAACTCACTGAAACACGGAGATTTTCAGTTTCAAGCTATGGCGAGAAAATGACAATATTGGCAGGAGAAACTCCGGAATGGTGGGCCCTAACTCTGGACCTTCAGCAAGAGGAGGCGCGGGCGGAGTTTTTTGACAGAATGAAAAGACTTGGTGTTGAGCGAGCCTTAAGGAAGGCTGGGGTTACGGATGGCGATAAAGTCAAGATTAGAGACTTGATTGTTGTGTGGGATATGTAGAAGCATATGGAAAGTCGTATAGGGGTGCTTGGTGGCACTTTTGATCCACCGCATCATGCTCATTTAGAGCTTGCAAATGCCGCGAGGCTACAACTAAACCTTGATTCAGTGATATTTATGCCCGCAGGCAACCCCTGGAGGAAGGATAGGACGGATTTAAGCTCAGCAGAATCAAGGTATGGGATGATAAGCGAGGCGATAAGCGAGCTGAGTTGGGCGACTGTATCAAGGATTGAGATTGATAGAGCGGGACCGACATACACCTTTGAAACACTAGAAGAACTACAAGTTGCGCAGCCGGAGGCGGCTTTTTGGTTTGTCATTGGCGCTGATTCTCTTGCGGATATGAGTAATTGGGTTCAACCTGAAAAAATAATAATAAATGCACGTTTAGCTATTGCGGACAGGGAAAGTGCGGGGACGGACCCCGATGAGAAGCTATTAAAACTAATTCCAAATATTCGTGAAAAACTTGATTTTATTCATATGGACTCGCTTGCAACGACATCAACAAACTTGAGGGCACGACTGCAAAGCGGTGCAGACCCTCTTAAAGAGGCAGATCTACCCAACTCTGTCGCAGAATTCATTGTGCGAAAAGGTGTGTATTTTTCTAACTAAGCAGCTTCATTAATTTTTTCAATCAATGTGGCTACCGAATCTCGCAAGGAAGGACTTGATTTCATTTTCAGAGTAATGTCTTTCTCTGCACGTGTTGCGTTTGAATAGTGTTTGAGCCCCACGAATCGCACAGTTTCCTTTACGGGCAATTCGCACACCGTTCTGAGTAGGTACATTGCCATATGCTTAGCGCGGGTGAGGTCGTGGGTTTGACGACCAGAAGTAATTTCATCCCAAGGAATATCAAAATACTCAGAAATCACTTGGGATACGATAGAGGATTCTATTAAGCCGTCGGGTGTAGGCGCACTCATCTCCAAGGCCGCATTAACTGTCTCAACGGTTGGTTTTAATTTAGTAACTTCTAAATAAGTAGCGAGTTCGTTCACGCCGGAAACAAGCCTTGAAACCGACTGTTGTCGCCGTCGTGCCAGAGTCGCCGCGGCTTCTTTAGAAATATGTTTTATACCAGCAGCCGAAGCAAGGTACTTCACGATAAGCGCGCCATCCTCGGTTTTTGGTTCTGCTAAGCGGACAGTGAAGCCCCCATGCATGCGATTTTTGAGCTCTTCATGGACTTTTAGGCTAAGTGGGTTTTTTCTGGATGTAACAACCACTAATTTTGATCGAGTGTTTAACTCGTTGAGAATCTCGGCTAACTCTAGGACGGACTTAGGCTTAGATCCGTCAAAAAAGTCCAGGCCGTCAATTAGCAGAGCGTCAATTTTTCTGTATTTATTTCTAAAATCCGAAATTTTAGCCCGTTTATTTTGCCCATCTTTACCCGTGACTGCAGAAATAAATTCCGCAGTAAATTCGTCAGCCGTTGTGATCGTTATTTTTTTACCAGCTTTAACAAGCTCGGCGCCAATTGCATGCAAGAGGTGAGTTTTCCCCATGCCAGCGGGGCCACTAATTTGTAGAGGGCTGTAACCAAGAGCCTTGCCTAGGGCGGCCTCTCTCGCTCGGCCTAGAGCAAAAGAGTTACATTCAGCTTCGGCGAATGTTTCAAACGTAAATCTGGGATTCAGGCCAATGTCACCAAGGTAATCAGGTGTCAGCGCGGAAATATTTTTTATAGAATCAGGTTCATTAAGAGATTTTGCGTCCGTTACCCGTAACGTGATTTGTAACCCATGCCCTCCGGCATCTGATATAGCTGATTCAAGTTCCCTAAGCCATTGTTTTCTTATTCTCTCGACAGCGAGACATGGCGCTTCCATAATTATTGACTGAGACGTTATCTGCGCAACGCGAACATCAGAAAACCAAGTCGTCCAGAGGCGCTTCCCTATTTCTTTTTGCAGTAAAACAGTCGCCTGTTCCCAAATATCGCTGGCGGTATCTTGTTGGTTGGTGGGCCTTTGAGTAGTAATTTGTATTCCCCTAAAGAGTAAACTAGTGGCGCGCCCACCATCAGCAGTAGCTTCGATAATAAAATATCGAGTGTTTTAAAAAAATCAGGGGTTTCCCCGCCCCTCGGTCAAGAAACACATCTGATTTACAAGAAGTATTTTCCGACCACTTGAAAGTACGACAAAGTAGCTATGCCTTGCAAGTCCAAATACGAAGATTTAGGTATTTTTTTTTAAATCACACACAAAACGTCCGGTGAGTTGGGGAAAAATTAACAAAGATAATCTATATGAAAGGATCTATAATCGAAAAACTGGAAGTGACTTACTGTGAGGTAAGTCGTAGTAATCTAAGGCAGGCCTTTTAGACTAAAGGCTTGCCTTAGGTATTAGAAATAAAAGGGTGTGAGATGCCAGAGTTTATAAGTCCAGAGATGCAAGACTTAAGGTCACGAATAGAATCCTTGCTAGTTGATCTTGAGGAGTCAGAGAGCACTGAAAATGACGACCTTAATCGTCGGAAAGCTGTTATAGCTAAATCTAAGGAGTATGGAATATTTCAACTTACGCAGCCTAAGGAATTTGGTGGCGCAGGTGCGGGACCATTGGCGCTTGCGATAGTGCGAGAGGCGGTGGCGGCAGCAAATAGTCCCGCGGGTGGATTTGTGCTTGGCCCAGATCCTGGATTTTTGCGAAGCCTCAGTGGAGAGATAAGGTCAATGTATCTAGATCCAGTAATACAGGGAGAGAAGCGTTGGTCATTTGCGTTTACTGAAGCCTCAGGAGCGGCCGCTCCTGAGAGGCAAACATATGCGACTCGCGACGGAGATGATTTGGTCGTAACTGGGTCTAAATCGTTTGTCACTGGTGGAGCCACGGCTGACTTTTTTGCAACATTTGTAAACGTGGAAGAGCTCGACGATCTGGCAGCAGGTCCGGCGATGGTGTTGATTGACAGAAATCTTCCAGGTGTTGAAATAACTAGAAACTTTAAGTCTCTAGAGGGCGGCAGTCATGCAGAGTTACGGTTTGAGCAGGTGCGTATTCCGAGTAGCCGTACCGTAGGCGCTATCGGTGAAGGTATGCCACGCGCTATGTCCAACATAGGTGAAGAGCGGCTGCAGATTTCAGCAGGGGCTTGTGGAATGGGAATATGGACTATTAAACATATAACTGATCGATTGAATGCGGCTCACAGATCTGGCTCTCGCTTGAGTGACAGGGAGGGAATACGGCTTCGCTATGCGGACATGCGAATTGATTTATATGCAGCAAGATCTGCGCTATACAGAACCGCACGAATAGCTGAATCTGGTGAAGATGTCGTCAACGAAGCGGCTGCAATTAAAGTACTTTGTACCGAGATGATCGGTAGAGTCGTAGATACAGCAGTTCAACTCGCGGGCGGGCAAGCTCTTATTGAGGGCGAGGCACTGGAACAAATGTATCGACGAGTAAGATCGCTAAGATTTGCGGGAGGAGCTTCAGATATTTTGAGACTTTCTATAGCCCGAGGTATATTTGATTTCAATTCAGGCAGAGTGTAATTAATAGTTAAAAGGTCAGGAGAGCGTAGTAATGACAAATCCACTTCCAGAGAATATAAAATACTGTCCGCGTTGCGCAAATTCCTTGATTTGGAAAATGGATGGTGGCAGAGAGAGGCCAGCCTGCCCAACACCCAAGTGTAAATTTGTTTTCTTTGGAGAATCTTCCATTGGATGTGCGGGCGTAGTGTTGCGAGACAATAAAGCTCTTTTGGTGCAGCGAGGATGGGAACCATTTTCAGGTACCTGGCAGCTGCCGGGTGGGTATGTAGAGCAGGACGAGGTGATTACAGAGGGCGTAACTCGTGAGGTGATGGAGGAATCTGGAGTAGAGGCAGAGGTAAATCGAGCTGTAGCATTTAGGCACTCCTTAGGTGGAACAGCGGGAGGCCCGTCGGCGAACGTATACATTGTTTTCGCTCTAGATTATGTTTCCGGCGAGCCTGTTTGGGATGGTGACGAAATCGCGAACGCAGGCTTTTTTTCATTGGAAGAAATGGGGCAAATGGAAGGAGTTCAAGGATTGTCACGTTGGGCTATAGAATTAACACTTAATTCGGATGACCGCCAAGGCCTTCGGATTCAACAGGGAGGATCCATGGCAACTAGGCCAGGTTGGTCTCTGTTTGGGATTGATATACCCGATCCCGACCTACTATAGCCTGATAGGCACCAGTTGTTCGTTTCGCAAAATCAAGGTCGCGTTCTGTAATTCCGTTTACGTCATGTGACCATACTGAGAGAGTTACGAGGTCGTAGAGATTACAGATCTCTGCATGATGGTCGAGTTTCTCAGAAATAGATCCGATTTTTTGAATTAAAACCAGAGATTCATGGAAGTTAGCCAGCTTGAACGACGCGTGTAATTTATTTTCAACAAGTTTCCAGTGTTCGAGACTGTTTTCGAGAGCATCTTTGATTGCTTTGTTCGTTAATACTAATTTGCTCATTGGCTATTTAGAGATACCCATCATTTCTTAAGTCGTTTATTGCCATATCGAAGGCCTCTACCGTAAGCGTTATTTCTTCTGTTCCGTGGGCAGAGGAGACCATGCCGCCGTCAGCCATTAAATCCACACCATGGTTATATAAGGCCCACCTTAGTGGTTGGAGTAAGGATTTATCTATACCGGAAGGCCGATAATTGGGACTGTTTTCTACGTCAGTTGGTTGAGGTGAATTTTCGCCGAGGTTTAGGTGCCACATACTCGATACGTGCCAAGCAGATGCGTCTAACGCTTTGGCCTGAAATAGTTTGTTTAACTGAAATACAAGTTCAGCAGTTGTATCATCAGCTATCTGAGTGTGCACACCGTTTTTTATAAGATCTAGTGTTTTTGAACCAGCAGCAGCGGATATTGGGTTTGCATTGTAGGTACCTTGATGTGCAATTCGCTGTTCTTTATTCCAAGATTCATCCGACTCACGCAACTCAAGAATATCCATGATTTCGCTTTTGCCAGCCACGCAGCCTCCCGGAAATCCACCAGCTAAAATTTTAGCGTGTGTCGAGAGATCAGGGATTATGTTGTATTTCTCTTGGGTACCGCCAGGAGAGACTCGGAATCCTGTAATCACTTCATCCATAATGAATAAGGTGCCGGACTTGGCGGTTTCTGTTCGAATAGCCTCAAGGAATTTCTTATGAATTGGATCGCTTCCCCAGTGAGCACCCGTAGGCTCGATAATTACGGCCGCTATATCATTTTTTGCTAACGCCTCACGGAGCATATTTTCGTCATTTGGCGGCAGAATAACAAGTGATTCGTAAAAGTTATTAGGTACACCAATCGAGGATGGTAGAGCCTCATCATTTCTTTGCTGGCCAACTACGATGTCGTGCCAACCGTGGAAGTGATTCGTGAATTTTATGACTTTGTCGCGGTTGGTGTACGCTCTTGCTAACCGAAGTGCCATCATTGTTGCCTCGGTTCCGGACGAGGTAAAACGAACTTTTTCAGCGCAAGGAACTAGTTGTAAAACTAGCTCTGCCCAATCTATTTCTAAGTCATGAGATGAGCCAAAGTGAGTTCCTCGCTGCGAGGCTCGATCAGCCGCATCCATGACCTGGGGGTGCCTATGTCCTAACAGCAGCGATCCATGCCCTCCAATAAAATCGACATACATATTTCCGTCTACATCCCACTTTTTGCCCCCGACTGCCTTTTCGACGTAGATAGGGAATGGAAAAAAAGATCTCGCGTCATGAGTGACTCCAGACGGGAACAGTTTTGCTGCGCGGGCGGCTAACGCTTGCGAGTTTGTATGTTTTTTTTCGTAATCAGATAGAATTTGTCCGGGCATTATTTTCCTCAAAACTAATATGATTTACTAGCTAGGATATCAAGTCTTTGCAAAATGCCTAAAGAGCGGTCTAGGATTAGTCAAGAAGATGACTTGATAATGGAGGAGGTAGCTGTGGCAGGCGCATTAGAAGGAATACGAGTGCTGGAATTTTCTCAGATTATTGCTGGGCCGTACGCCTGTCAAAATTTGGCTGAGATGGGCGCGGAAGTGATTAAGGTAGAGCCGCCGGATGGTGAGCCGTGGAGACAATTTTCCCAATTTTATCCAGGGGAGGCAAAATTTTTTCAGAGCCTAAATAAAGCGAAGCAATCTCTCGCGATAGCACTGCAGGAAACTGAGGCGCAGGAATTTATTCACAGATTAATCCCAACATGTGATGTTGTTTTGGTGAACTATCGTCCGGATGTGGCTAAGCGTCTTGGAATAGATTATGAGACGTTATCAGGTATTAAGCCTGATCTTATATACGCCGACAACACTGCGTTCGGAAGAAGTGGCCCTTGGTCACATCGGCCAGGTTACGACATAGTTGTGCAGGCTGTGTCGGGAATGATGGCGGCTGAGGGTAAGCTTGGCGACGATGGTGAACCGAAGACAATTAGTTCTACGGCGATTGCTGATTACGGCACGGGTCTTGCTTTAGCCTGGGGAATAACAGCGGCTTTGTTTCATCGTGAAAGAACTGGTGAAGGTCAATTGGTTGAGTCTACACTTTTACAAACAGGACTATCATTTCAAGCAGCGTCGATTTTTGACTTACCATTGGCTGATTCTCAATCAGGTGTATACGCAAGTAGGGAGCTTGTTGCCGAAAAGCGGTTGGAGAATGCAAGTTATATGAAGCTTCTTGAAGCGAGGAGTGGTGGAACTTCTTCTCTTTTAGGGGGCATCGCTAATATTTATTATCGTCCCTATCAAACAAAAGATGGAGCCATGGCCGTCGGCGCTCTTTCGTCAGGCTTGTGGGCCAAGGTGAGAACTGCTCTTCAAACAGATTTTCTAGGATGGGCTGATCCCAACTTAGCTGCGGCCACTCCTGAATGGATTGAGGATGCAACGAAGCAAGTGAAAGAACTTGAAGCGTTTGTTAGATCAAAAACGACAGAGGAGTGGATGGAAATTTTGGACAGAGAGGGAGTTCCGGGAGGGCCGGTTAATTTTCCGGAGGACATGCTGACAGATCCACAGGTCATCGCGAACGATATGCTCGTGGAGCTCGATCACGAGCTAACGGGGCCTCAGACTCAAGTAGGTCCGATTATTAAGATGTCTGGAACCCCACTCAAAACTGCTGCATCGCCACCACTCGGCAGGGATAACGATCTGTACGCGAGAATGGCAGGCTTTTCGGAGGAAGAAATATTATCCTTAAGAGAAAAGGGAGTGATCTTGTAATTAGCTGTCTAGCTCTTCCAGTATCCATTCAAAAAGAGTGCCGCACGCACTATACATTGTCTCTATGCGATCTCCCGGGAACAGTAACAACTCGCTTCTGGTTGCTCCTGACTTTATAACTAGTGACAGGGCATATAAACCACCAGGGCGTTCAGGGTTACCAGTGGCACTGGCAATGCCACTTTCCGATACTGAGATGTCCACATCAAGATGTTTCAGGGATCCCTCTGCCATTTTGATTGCTGTTTCGGGGCTCACCGAACCGGCATTAAGAAGAGTTTCGCGATCAATGTCGAGTAGGTTTATTTTAGGGCGCCCATGATAGGCGGTGATACCGCCAATGAATACCTTGGATGCGCCCGGCACTGACACTAGTAAGTGACCAACCAAGCCACCGGTGGTTGATTCTGCGGTAGCTATCGTAAGATTCAATTCAGTGCATTTCCTGATTACGCTCTCTGCCAAGCTTGAAGCTTCGATTGGCGTGAACGGCATCCCATTTGCATATAAATCTGACATTGTATGGTCCGTATCCAATCAAAATTGCTAGCTATTGAGGGTAGCCAGTAGTCTCTTTTATTGTCGCTATTTGGTTTAGATGGTCGGTATCGTGAACGCGTATAAACAGGAACCAGGCCTTACTTGTAAGTTCCCCAAAAAATGAATGAGGGGCCGTCAATTCCATATTTGGATTTTCCGGTACCCGTTTGCGCATTGTTGCCAAGTGCTCAGATGAATCAATCAGTAAAGGCATTAATTCTGAAAGTTTAAGGTTATCAAGGTTTGGCGAGTTCCGAGCAGGTGCGACGTTTCCGTTCGCAAGTGCTTCGACAGAGGCAAGGGTGCCATCACCCGCAGAGATTACATGTCGAACAATTTGAGTTATTCCCCAAGCTTCCTCTCCAGTTCCATCTCCTGGTTCCCAATTACCCTGCTCATCAGAAATTCCGGCTAGGGACTCAACTAATGCTGCTCGTGAACCGACAATACGAGGCCACAATTGGTCCCATGTGTATTTTCTACCTTGAGCTAAAAGATAGCCACGTACTTTTTCGGCTTCTTCGGCACCTGGGCCACCTGTGTTTTGATTTGTCATAGCTACCCCTTATTTCCCGTAATTTTTGCCGTTGCCCGACTAAAACGTTCTTGATGGTCGGATCCACCTCGCAGAAGCAGGTCAGCCTGAACTTCAAGTCCGGTAGCATCTCCGCCATTTAGAGATGCATTAATTGTTGATTTTGACCATTTCAAGGCGAGCGGAGAGGCGGCAGCTACTTGATTGGCTATTAAATCGACAGCTGCGGAAAAGTCTGCTTGAGAGACGCGTTGATTCACGAGTCCAATAGTTAAGGCCTCATCAGCACCTACTACTCGAGAAGTAAAAATTAGCTCTTTAGCTGTTGGCCCTCCAACGATGGATGGGAGAGCAGCAGCTCCGACGACTAAACCATAATCAGCGCCAGGAAAGCGGAAGCGAGTTCTATCGCTACATATTCTGATATCACATGCGCATGCAAGTGCGGCACCAGCACCATATGCGGGACCGTCGATACTTGCAATAGTCGGTTTTTCCGAGGCGCCTACTCGGTTAGCTGCCTCTTGAGCGGGGTTAAATCTTCTTTCACCTCGTTCGTAAGCCGCATTTGCCTCTGCCATATCGGCTCCAGCACAAAACGAACCTTCGGACCCTTCGATAACTATAGTGATGATGTCAGAATCTGCATCGAGATCCGACATTGCTTCAATGATTTCTACGGCCATTGCCTCATTTATGGCGTTGCGCTTATCGGCTCGGGTTAGCCGGAGGCGGCCTACGCCCCCTTTTTTCTCGATAGTGACAAATTTAGAAATGGTAACCTCCGTATTCAAAATTATTGCAGTTACAGAATAGCTCCATTTTGTCTGAGATCAGCTATTTCGCCTTCTGAATAACCTACTTCAGCAAGTAACTCGTCGGTATGTCGCCCTAAAGTGGGGCTAGCTCCTTGAGCAGTGGGCGGGGTTTTTGACATTTTCCAAGGGGGTGCTTGCATTTTAATAGGTCCGGCGAGCTCGTGCTCGAGTTCAATTACGTAGTTGTTGGAGATAACTTGCTCGTCTTCGAGCAACTCTTGAACAAATTTTACGGGTGCGCACGGCACGCCACCTGCCGTAAGAACTTGTTCCCACTCATCAGTGTTACGGGTGAAAAAAATATCCTCTACTTGTCCTATAACTGAGGCATCAATCGCCAGCTGAGCTGGATTTACGGGATCGTAACCAGAGTCGTCTCGGTTATGTTTAAAACCGACAGCAGTTCGGACTTTTTCTCGCAAGCTTGCTGAAAGTGCACCAATTGCAATGGCTCCGTCTGCTGTTTCAAAAACTCGATAATATACATTTCCCTGAGCCGCCGTTTTGAGTATATCGTCGCGTTTTTGGAGAACGTTTGCGTAGGAGGTTCCCGTTTCTCGAGATTCATTTAACACTTCTAGAAATGAGTCTCTTTGAATTTGGTCGGCTACAGGAACGCTGTGAAATGCGCTCATATGAGTCGTGAGTGCGTTTATTAACAAGCTAGTTTCTACTTTCTGCCCCTCTCCTGTTCGTTCACGGTGAAACAGGGCAGCGAGAACACCAGAGCAGATGGCGTAGCCGGTTGTGGTGTCTGCATATGCTGGGCCGACTTGTGGAGCGCCGGCATCTGTAACTTTTCCAACCGAGGACATCATTCCACTGAAGGCCTGAACCACTATATCGTAGCCAGGTCGGTCAGCAAGATGACCTTCACGGCCCCACGCAGTGTTGTCGAGGTATATTAGGTCAGGTTTGATCTTTGAAAGTGTTTCGTAGTCGATTCCTAACCTTTTTGCTACGTCTGGCCGATAATTTATAACAACTACGTCTATTTCGTTAACAAGCCGGTGAATTGCTTCTCTGGATTTCTCGTTTGCGAGATTGATTGCCAAGGATTTTTTCCCACGGTTAAGTCCGATAAATGTTTTTGATTCAAGTGGAATAAATTGGGCTGCTAACCTCCAAGGTTCTCCGTTGGGAGGTTCGATTTTGATCACTTCCGCTCCTAGGTCCGCTAAGAACTGGCACCCAAGAGGGCCTGCTATAATCTGGGTGAATTCGAGAACCCGTATTCCAACAAGTGGTCCTGATACCATATGCGCTCCTATTTTCTAACGCTTTAGTGCTTAAACTACAACGGTAATCTTAAGACCTAATCAACAAAAGATGAGGATACATACCTTGCTGATGTATCATAGTTACTTAAAGAGTTAGCAATGAGAACAGTAAGGCTACGACAGTGTTATCTGGTTTATTAGAGGGGTACGGAAATTTAATTAGGCTAGCTGGACTTGCTATAATTTTGCTTATTTCTAGTCTTCTGTCCGCGGCATGCACCATAGAAACTGACACTAGCCTCGTGCAGCCAAATTCAAATTCGGTAGTGGCTGTGGGGTCGACCAACGCCACTCAAATAATTTCTACCGCGGCAGCCGGTAACACCGAAGTAACGTCAGTGGAAAGCTTAGATTTGGAGCAATTCACTAGTCGCTACGGCTATCATTCTGGCTGTGATAAAAATGTTCGGTTAGAAATAAAGAGCTTAGGAGTAAACGCAACGATTTGTAACCGTTTCGTGCCGATTGGGTCCAATATGCCTAATCCGTACGGTCCTGCAGATGTTGCCATGTATGACTTAACGCAATGGAATCGACTAGGTGGAACGCCTGGGTCGGGCGGTAACACAATTTTGGCGGGGCACGTAGATTACAATGCGACCGTCCCTTATGCAGATGCATATTATCGGGGGCCTGGCATTTTTCAGAATCTTCGATTTCTTTCACAGGGTGACAAAATCGAGATACATATTGATGACGAGGTTTATATATATGAGGTAATTTGGCGTCGAGCCTTTGATGCAGAGGTTGAGAATTGGAGAGATGCGTGGACAGCTGATGTCCCGGTCGAAAGCGTCACACTTTACACGTGTGGCGGTACTTTTGACGCGGAGTCTCGAAAGTATAGCGATCGTTTAGTAGTCAGGGCGCAACTACTTCCCCAAGGATAGGCAGGAAGATACTAGAAGAGAGGGCTAATGAGCGTTTCTGATGACGATAAAAGGCTTCGTTTACTCCTTTCAAATAGATTGGATAAGCTGAGTCCGCCAACGTCGATTTCAAACTTGAAATACGACCTTAATGCGGGGGTTCCAGACAGTGACTCTCTTCCACTTGAGGCGTTGCGGCGAGTATTTGACGAAGTACTTTCTCTCAATCCTAAGCAGGCACTTACGTATGACACCCCAAATTTTGGATTTGAGCCGTTGAAGGAAGCGGTTATAGAAAAAATCGCTGAGACATTTAGGGACATTGACTCATCTTGGGTGAGCTTAGTGTCAGGTTCCGCGCATGGACTTGATAACATAGCAGCCGCCTTCGTGGATGAAGGTGACGTGATTCTTGTAGGGGCACCGACGTACCCAGGTGCAATTAGAACATTTACTGCGCGCGGTGCAAAATTAATTTCAGTAGAACAGGACGAATATGGGTTTAGCGCAGCTGGCTTGGATGCTGTGCTAACAGCTAGCGGGGCTTCTAAATTAACAATAAAGGCAGCGTATTTGATTCCTAATTATGATAATCCTTCTTCGACATTAATGCCTGTGGAGCGTCGTAAAGCATTGATCGAGGTTGCAAAGCGACATGAGATTTTGTTGATAGAAGATGGTGCGTATGCGGGTATTGATTTGTCGGGGCCACCCCCGCCATCTTTGTTTCAACTAGCCCATGGCCGGGGCGTGATCTACTGCGGCACTTTTTCAAAAACAATAGCGACAGGACTACGAAGTGGGTACATATTGGCATCTCCGGCTATCACAAAAGCTCTTAAATTTATGAGGTTCGATAATGCGTCATCATCTTTGGTTCAGCAAGCTATTCACAAATTTTATACGTCTGACGAGTACCCTGATCATCTGGAAAAAATCCAGAAAATTTACCGCGGTCGTCGAGATGTTGTAACGGAGGCGCTTGATAAGTACTGTAAGGCCTTCGTGAATTTCTCTAATCCTGAAGGCGGATTTTTTCATTGGTTAACGCTGCAGGAAGGGCTTTCTGCTAGCGAAGCTAGGGAGGCTGCAGCTTTACAAGGTGTGGCCATTTCACCTGGTCGGGGCTACTATTTGGCTAATCACCTTGAACAAGATTCACGAGTGAGAATTGTCTTCTCAGCCCTTGATGAAGCCTCTTTAGTTGATGCAATTAAATTACTTGGTAAATCTCTCGAAATCATTAGTAAGTAAGTCGACTACAATGGCTTTATCCTTTGGGCGGAACGCAACCTTGCCATATAAAGCCATCACACTATAGGATCTTGGAAACGTCTACCTAATAAAGATGGAGCATTTACATGAGTATTACAGGTGAACTGGAAGCCATATGGTCTGATTATGATTTAGATGAATTGGCGTCGGAGGGCGCTAAATTTCTTTCGAGAGGCTCGTCCACTGACTGGGGGTTGCCGGCAGATATAGAACCGAGGGTGCCACCGATCACCCTTGGGGGAGGAATTCCTGATCCAGACACCCTCCCGAAGCAGCAATTACTCGAGTCTATGGCACGGACCATAAATGTACCCACAGATGAGCCGCTTAGGTATGGGGGCGGTGTAGGATACGAGGACTTAAGGCATGAACTGGCTAAGCGATTCAATAAGGAGCGTGGAGCTAATGTAACTGCCGAGCATTTTTTAATGACCAATGGCAGCGCGGGAGCGATTGATTTAGTTTGTAGCGCATATCTTTCACCAGGTGACACTGTTATTACAGAACGGCCTACCTTTTCAGGGTCTGTCAGGACATTCAGAGGGCATCAAGCAAATATAGTAACAATCCCTATCGATGATAATGGGATGTGCACCGATCAGTTGGAAGACGTGATCAATAAAGTCAAGAAAGACGGATCTCGGGTAAAAATAATTTACACCATAGCTACCTTCCATAACCCAGCAGGTATTTCAATGTCTCAGGACCGTAGAGAAGAGCTTTTGCGAATTGCTGCGAAACACCAAATTTTAATAGTCGATGACGAGGCGTATGCCGAGCTATATTTCCCGTCTACTCAGTTACCAACAGATCTATCAACACTTTCGGGCTGCCACGGGGTAATTTCGGTGGGCACTTTTTCAAAAATTATTGCGACTGGACTTAGAGTAGGTTGGATTCACGGAGATCCGAGAGTACTTGATCATGTATTACGAATGAGATTTGATATGGGAAATTCACCCTTATTGCACCATATGTTGACGGATTTTATGAGTTCGGGCCAGCTTGATGAGCATATTATTTCGATGAGAAGTCTTTATCAGGAAAAGTGCAGCACGCTTGCAAGAGGCCTTCGTGATTATTGCGAACCTTACTTAACATTTCGAGAGCCTCTGGGCGGTTTTTTTATGTGGATTAACCTACAGCAGGGGCTTGATCCGAAAAGCGTTCAAGCCGCGGCTGTAGAAGAGGGTTTAATTGCACCGGCAGGGCATGCTTTTTTTCCTAACGAAGGGGAGATGAAGTCTGGGAATATTAGGCTTGCGTATTCATGGGCCCAGAAAGATGATCTTGAAGAGGCTGCTAAGCGACTTGGGCGAGCCTGTGAGAGGGTTGCCGCAGGGGATATATCCACTGCTTCTTGAAACTGACTGGGGATGTGGTTGACGGATCGAGGCTAAAGACTTAGGCGGCTGTATTAATTAGGGACTCAAACTCAAGCCAACCCTTAACTTTTTTGACGTGATCCGAGATTCGGGAGGATGTGCTATCTCCTCCAGCAAGGCTCGCGGGCATCCATCCACCGGCAATCAAAACCGGAACAGTGTGATGGTCGTTGGTAAAGGTATTAATTTGAGAAATCATGTCATCTAGATGAAACGCTAGCCCTAACTCTTCGGCGATGGGCCCCTTATCTTCACGATTTGTTGGGTAAACATTTGCCTGAAGTCCATGCTGAGAGAGCCACTCGTCGATATGGTGGATTTCACGATCGTATCTTGCCGTTAGTATAATAAATTCATGGCCTTTTTTGATTAGTCGTTGCATTACTTCTACGGAATTTTGTCGGGGTGCGAGGCGAAGGGAAAGATTTGTCTCTAAGACTTCCTTTACAAGATTTTCGCTTATTTCTTTTCCGATAGTGGAGGCTAGCGTTTCACCGTATTTCAGCTTTTTGTCGTGACGTTCGCTGACTAAATCTTTTAGAAGAGCGCGGTAGTCATTTAGCGTATCGTCAAAATCAATTCCGATTTTCATACGGGCAATCTCCTTGCTAGTAATTATTTTCAGGTGTAAATATTCGAGTTTAATTAATTATTTTGAGAAGTCTTGTCAGGTGATTGTAGCAATTGGATCGTATTGTTATCTGGGTCTCTCATTGTGGCTATCCACCCACCCCATGACTCTTGTTCAGGCGCCCGAATGAAGCTAATTCCGACAGATGACAAATGTTTTGTGGTTGCGTGGATATCTCGCACATGGAAGTTAATCATTATGCGCTCAGGATCAACGCTTTCGGTCTGTATTTCAGAATGGACACCAATTGTCAGGCGAATATTTTCCTTGTCATTCGGCCATTTAAAATTAACAAAGTAGTCCCGATGGTGGAGAGGTACCAAGCCCAGTTTGTCTACATAGAAATCCTTCATGTCCGCAAATCTATCTGCGGATGTCCAGATGAGTATTCCAGCGATTCCAAAAGGATTAATTTCAGCCATAGTGTGTGTTTTTCTAATTGGGGCTCTTAGCAGAGACATATTCAATCAGTGACTTGGTTGGAACGCCGGAACTTCCTTTGATATGAATTCCAGAATCACTTTTAGCTGCCATTAAGCCCGCAATATCAAAGTGAGCCCAAGGGCTATCGCCAACAAATGCTTCGATAAACTTAGCCGCAGTGATTGAGCCTGCGAGACGACCACCCGTGTTTGCTAGATCGGCTACCTCGCTCTTAATTTGTTTGGAGTAGTAGTCATCAAGGGGCATTCTCCATACTAACTCTCCGGTGGATTGCGCCACTGAGTTGAGTTGTCGAAATAAGCTGTCTTGGTTACAGAAAACTCCGATTCGATAATCTCCTAACGATACGCTCATAGCACCGGTCAGGGTTGCCACGTCTAATATGACACCTGCATTTTTAACTTTTTTAGCATATGCAATACCGTCCGCCAGTACTAGCCGACCCTCAGCATCTGTGTTTATGACTTCGATGGATTGGCCATCCATGGCGTAGACGACGTCGCCTGGCTTAGTTGCCCCGCCCCCCGGCATATTTTCAGTACAAGGAGCGATTGCGACCACATGTGTTTTAAGTTTTAAGCGAGCTATAGCACCGATTGCTGAAATCACGGTCGCTGCGCCTGACATGTCATATTTCATGCTCTCCATACCGCCCGCAGGCTTGAGAGATGTGCCACCGGTGTCGAAAGTAATCCCCTTACCTACTAGGGCAATTGGCTTTGTTGGCCCGCCATTTTTATAGGTCATGACGATAAATTTTGGCGGTTGGTGTGAACCATTCGCAACTGAGAGATACGATCCCATTCCTAATCGCTCAGCGTCAGCTCTCTCTATGATTTCGATTTTAATACCAGTCTGGTCAGCTATCTCTCGAGCACGTTCAGCCACGATGGTTGGTGTCATTAAATTCGCTGGAGTGTTGGCCAGATCTCTTGATGTGTTGATAGCTTCGGCTATTATCGAACCTTTGGACACACCGTTTGCCAATTGTACGGCCGAGGTTTTTGTTCCGACTGCGATCGTTATATCACCCAATGTGAATTTCGGTTTATCAGCTTTTTTCGTGTGGTGGGTATCGAACCGATATTGACCAAGAATTAATCCTTCTGCAGCGGCTTGTGATCCAAGCGGCACTGATTTCAGGGCAGAAATAATCGGATCAATGGTCATAACAATTTCGCCCGCGTTCACCGAGCGAAGTTTTCTCGACAAATTTCCAAAAAACTCCCGTGCCTGAACTTCCGTGTAATCCGATTGCTTACAGTCTCCAGCACCTACTAAGGCAACTCGTTTGTAATTAGAATTTTGTACTGGTAACCAAACCAACTCTCCTAAATTACCGGTCAAGGAGCCATTCGACTTCAACACGGCTAGTCCACCATTGGACAACGTGCTTAGCTTGTTTAACAGATCGCCCTTAAGCGAATCTCCTTTTTTAATGGTGACGACAAGAGTATCTCCAGAAAGGGTCATTGGGGATTTATTGGTAGTGAGAATTTGCGTATTGGGTCCAGGCATAAAATCTATCTTTCTTACTTCAAATATGGAAGAATTTGCTGACGGTTGGTAAATTTATTTTATATTTAGTTTAACTCCTTAGAGCAACATGGTGGCATAGGAATTTTTAGTGGTGTTAAAAAAATATTCGCGACGAGGTGACGGATTTATGTTGAGATATGGCCTGCAGATAAGTAGTAAATTATTAGACCTCGGTTGGGTAACGTTGGGCTTAGTTCTGTATTTTTTGGTCAGGGGTTCGGTCGTCGACAGGCAGATACAAGCGGCACAAAATTCCGAGATGATTATCAATTTTGAAAAGGCAGCACATTTATTTTTTGAGCCACATCTCAACCACTGGACTGCTTCCAATGAGCTGGTGTCTCATATTTTTAACAATGTATATTTTTGGTTTCATTTTCCAGTCATTGCGGTCACTGGTATTGTTCTTTCCTTAATTGCTCGTCCGGTATTCGTGCTGTTGAGAAACTCGATACTGCTCTCTGGCGGCGTATCACTGGTGATCTACTGGCTTTTTCCAGTGAGTCCACCTCGTCTTGTACAGGGACATGATTTCGTAGACACGATGGACCTGTTTTCTCAGGTGTCTTATCAGGCACAGGAATTTACGCCGTTTGTAAATCAATACGCGGCAATGCCTTCACTTCATGCTGGCTGGGCTTTATTGTTGGTTTTAGCGATTATGAGCGGTTTCAAAAGTATGATTCTCAGGTTTTTTTTCATACTAATTTTTTTATTTCAGCTTATAGCTATTATCTGTACAGGTAATCATTTTTGGCTTGACGGATTAGCCGGAATAGCGATATGCCTTCTAGCCTGGGGGGGCGCACTGTTGTTACGGCGGATGCTATATTTTGGGTGATGTAAACAATACGCATTGATTCACTTTTTACAGACTTAAGTTAGTTCTATGGGCGGTATTTTTTGTGAAAACGAATATATTTGTAGATACAGATGTAGCGATTCTCCTTCCATCTCTAGAAGTAAGTGGAGTCAAAACACACGCGTTTCCGTTAGCTGCTACCGATCTATCCAATTTTGCTGATCAGAGTGTACTAACAGTGCCATATCTTTTTTCGTTAGTAGGGCCTTATTCAGAGCAAGTTATTGAAGATGGTTTATCTAGACTGCTGCATCGACTTAATTGGAGTGTAAATTCTGCGGTTTGGGTGCGTTGCCTCGAGGGACAGACGCCTCCTAATCTCCGAGATGTAACGGGAAAAGACATGCTTCAAAACGCAGTAGAAAAGTTTTTCACGAAACGGGAAGCGGACTTACATGTAGTAGGTGCAAGTAATGGTGCAGTTCCAAGCATTGCTGCTAGTTGGCAGGCTAACAGTGTCGCTGAACTCGTAGCGAAGGGTGAGACCGGAGCAGAGGCAGCCCTTGCTGTTGAGAGTGTGAAGAATGCGCCTTCGTGTTGTTCTCGTATTTTATGTCTATTCGAGTCAACTTCTTTACCGGAGCGGCACGGTTATGGAACATTTCGACATCATCGATTTATAGGATATTTTATAGATCAGGAGATTAAAATGCTGGCGCCAGACAAGGATCGTCCCAGCCGCGCTAGTCTTTTACAAGAGCTTCGAGATCTAGTGACTTTTGAAATACAGAAGTCACATATTGGTGAATCTGTTCATCTTACGATCATGCATTCTGGATCGGATCAAGCGTCGGAGGCTCTGGCTCATTCCATCAATAAAATTGTAGATAGCGCTCAGCTGAAAATAACGGTTACGCCTATGACGCTGAGATCTGCGACGTTGTACGGGCCGGATGCGATCGTCGTCGGGTGGAAGTGCTTTAGCACTTAATACCACTCTTTTTCGATAACTCGACCTGCGTGAGAAGCTAACGCGGTAAGCATTAGTTCGTCATCTAAGTTGAATCCTCTTTTGCCTTTGCGGTCCGTTGCATAGAGTGCTCCTCTTACCGATCCTGAAACCCATATAGCGACACCAATCATTGCAGTCATTTCCGGATGGTTACTTGGAAAACCAAAAGCTTTGGCGTGATTTTGAACATTTTCAAAATGCACGGGACGGCCATCTAATCGTAAGGATCCAAGAGGTCCATGGCCTTGAGGAGGAGTAGAAAGGCGAGCCAGTTCCGAATTATTTAATCCGGATGTAATAAATCCCTCTACGCGGTCATGCGTGTCTGTAACAGATAAAGCCACATAAGTTGCACGAGTAAGTTTTTTGGATAGATCGGCAACAAGCTGTAAAGAAACGTGAGGTTGGCGCTTGGCGGGGAGATTTTTTATACCTTTATGGAGTGCGGCGAGAGCACGGCTTTCCGGATCACGCTTGATTTTACGCTCCAGCAATTCTGACTTGGTTGCTGTTTTTTTTTGCAAGTGTTTATCCGTACAGGTATATATTTAGTTATTTTACTCTTTAGCGAGATACTTATCGATTGATTCGTAGATCTCTTGTGTTATATGATTTTGCTCCAGAAGCCGCCTTGCTAGGTATGAGATTTTTAGAACTGCATGGACGCGAACTCCGAACTGTTCCATTTTTCTAGTTACTCCAGCCTCTCTATCAACCAATACAATTGCATCTGACACCGTAATTCCCATGGATCTAAGTACTGCTACTGTTTCACGAAGTGATGATCCTCCCGCCGCTAAATCGTCAATAACGAGAGCGCTTTGGCCCGGGCGATATGAACCTTCAAGGTACGGAGGTTCAGCCAGATCGGCAGGAATACGGGGCGGTCGTATGTAGAGGAGAGGTGAGTCAAGGTATAGAGATAGTGCTGTAGCGAGATGTAATCCACCAAATGGAATTCCAGCAATAAAATCGAAGTCACTTAGATGCTGTCGACGACGGGTACGTAATATTTCTAGTTCAGCAGCGATTAAATGTGCTGCTGACATAAGCACAGATGGCTTAGAGATAATTCTTTTTGTATTAATAAATATTGGCGAATTCCGAGTAGTATTACCTTCCGAAAATTCGCCAAATTGAAAAGCACCAAGACTCCAAAGCTGTTCGATTAAAATGTCTTTATCACGGTTAGTAGTGCTTACAGGTTGGTTAAATACCAATGCTAGGGTTCCAAACTAAGGATTTACTAAATTTGGCGGAGTAGTTCCTTCTATTGCCGCAATGATACTGTCTGCTACTAAATTTGACATAGCTAGTCGAGTTTCTAGCGTTGCACTCCCAATATGTGGGGTAATTGTGCAATTTTGGAGATTTAGAAGAGGGTGATTCGCTGGAAGTGGCTCTGGATCCATAACATCGATTCCGGCTCCAGCAATGGTTTGATTGGTCAGAGCGCTTATCAAGTCAGTTTGATCTACTAATCCACCTCTACCAGTATTAATAAAGATTGCACTTTTTTTCATTTTGGAGAAAAAGTCTGAATCACAATAATATTGAGTGTTCTCGTTCAGTGGTATGTGCATAGAAACAAAGTCACTTTGCTCAAGTAACGAATCTAAGCTCAGGCGTTTGCCGGGAAAGTTTTTTTTCTCCTCATTTCCATGGTAATAAACATTCATTCGAAAACCAGCAGCACGTTCGGCAACGGCTGTTCCAATTTTTCCTGGCCCGATGATACCTAGCGTTTTGTCAGCGACCGCTGACCCTAACATCCATGAGGGATGCCAAGCACCCCATTTGGATTCGCGAATTGCTAAGTTGGCTTCAAAAACCTTTCGGGCACTGGATAGCAATAATGACCACGTGAGATCAGCCGTTGCATCAGTTACAACATCAGGTGTGTTGGTTACAAAGATTCCACGTTCACTGCAAGCAAGAACATCAATATTGTCATACCCAACACCCAACTGAGAAACAATTTTTAAGCGAGTTGCATCTTCTAAGACATCACGATTAATTTGCTCTGCGATTGTTGTTACGATGGCATCAGCTGTTTCAATACTTTCTTTTAGCTCTGAAGATGTAGGGGGTATTTGACTTGGCCAGACATCAAGTTGGGCCACTTTAGCTAAGCGATCAAGCGGGCTTCCAGGAGAAAGATCCCCTGGAAGCATGCGCGCCACGAAAATACGTGGCATGCGAGTGCCTACCACTTTCTTCGGCCAGAATCGCCAGCTTCATCACGATTACTTGACTGACTGTCATTCTGCGGAGCTCTGTCGCTTCTAGGGGCCCTGTCGCTTCTAGGGGCCCTGTCGCTTCTAGGGGCCCTGTCGCTTCTAGGGGCCCTGTCGTTTCTAGGACCTCTGTCGTTTCTAGGACCTCTGTCGTTTCTAGGACCTCTGTCGTTTCTAGGACCTCTGTCGTTTCCAGTACCTTTGTCAGGACTGTCAGTTTCATCAGATTCGTTACCCGTCAGGCCAACTCGACCCCCTGTACCCACAAGCCCAAGATTAATACGTCCACGGTCGTCGATTTCGTTAATTCTTACCTTTAATACGTCTCCAACATTGGCAAGTTGTTCCATCTGCTGGTCACGAGATTCAGCCAATTCAGATATATGGAGTAATCCATCTTTTCCGGGAAGTAGTTCTATAAAAGCACCAAAATTCATAAGTCGTACTACAGAACCTTCAAATTCTTCACCAACTTCTAATTCCCGAGTCAGTGCATCTACTTTACGTAGGGCTGCCTCAAGTGATTCACTGCTCGCGCCACCAACATAAACGGTACCGTCCTCTTCGACATCAATCGATGCAGAAGTTTCGGCAATAATTGCATTTATATTTTTTCCACCAGGCCCAATTAGAGCACCTATTTTTTCAGGATTTATTTTGGTAACTGAAATTTTTGGTGCGTGCAGACCAACTTCTGCACGAGGCTCAGCCAAAGCTTCGTTCATGGCATCTAAAATAGTCATTCGACCTATGCGTGCTTTCTCGAACACTTCGTTTAAGAAGTTTGACGGAAGTTTCTTCAACTTTATATCTAACTGCACAGCGGTGACTCCAGTGGAGGTACCAGCAACCTTGAAGTCCATGTCGCCTAGGGCATCTTCGATCCCAGCGATATCTGTTAGAATTTCATATTTGCTTGCATCTGAATTCGATACAAGTCCCATTGCGACACCTGCCACAGGGGCTTTGATTGGGACTCCAGCGTCCATCAAGGCCAGAGTGGATCCACAGGTCGCAGCCTGAGATGTTGATCCATTCGATGCGAGGACGTCTGAGACGAGTCGAATTACATATGGAAATTCATCAAATTCTGGTAGAACAGCTTCAAGTGCTTTTTCGGCAAGCATACCGTGACCAATTTCACGTCGGCCGGCTGTTCTAAGAGGACGAGCTTCACCAACTGAATAAGGTGGAAAGTTGTAGTGGTGCATGAACATGTTCCATTCACGCGGCGCGATAGTGTCCACGCGAGCTCTGTCACGTAAAGAGCCAAGAGTGGCTACGGTTAATACTTGTGTATCACCCCGTTGGAAGAGTCCGCTCCCGTGTACTCTTGGTAGAACATCTACCATTGCTGACAGTTCACGTATCTGATCTGACGATCGATCATCAGCGCGCTTTCCTTCGTCAAGAATTCTACCTCGGACGTATGTTTTTATAGTTGATTCTGTTTCAGCACGAACGGCCTTGGCGTCCAAATCTTCTTTGTTAGCACCCTCTTCAATCAATTGCGCGTGTACTTTTTTGGACATTTCATCCATGCCACGAAATCCGTCACCCTTGACCGCATCGAGTATTGCTTCTGGGTTACTCAATAACATATCTTGAATACGCGAGCTAAGATCGGCGTCTGCTTCAGCTGGAATCCATTCATCTTTATCAACACCAGCAGCAGCAATAACTTCTCGCTGGAGTGAATTAAGCTCCTTACAAATTTCCTCGGCGTATTCTATCGCTGCGATGAGATCCTCTTCGGGAATTTGTTTTGCGCCAGCCTCAATCATAATTACAGAGTCATCACTTGCTGCAACAACAAGATTCAAGTCACTAGCATCAAGTTGTTCGTATGTGGGGAACGGAATGAGCTCACCATCTATCCGGCCAACTTGTACAGAAGAGACTGGGCCCTCGAACGGTAACGGTGACATGTTAATTGCTGTTGATCCGGCTGTTGTGGCGAGTACATCAGCTGGGTGTGCTCGATCCGATGCAAGCAGTGTGTTTACAAGATGAACTTCACGCCGATAGTTTTTGGGAAAAAGAGGCCTAATTGGTCTATCAGTCATTCGGGCCGCGAGTGTTGCATCAGTACCTGGTCTACCTTCACGCTTGAAAAAAGAGCCTGGGATTTTTCCGATTGAGTACATGCGCTCTTCAAAATCAACAGTCAGTGGAAAAAAGTCCGTACCCGGCCTTGATTCACCGTCGCATAAAGTTGTGAGCATTACGGTGTCGCCGTATCTAATGGTCACGGAGGCTAGCGCACTTTGGGCAAGCCGTCCTATACCAATTTCAAAAGTGTTTCCACCGATCTCTCGAGAAAAAATCTGAGTCTGTCCACCGGTAGTATTGCCAGTGACGGTTAAGTTAGTCATGTTTATTTATTTCCTTACTATTTGTTTAATCATGATCTGTTTTTTAAATTAAGAATTTAGAAATTAATTTTATGGTGCCGAATATTAGACTGAAATCTAGATATTAACGAGGATGTTAGTACTTAAACTAAAGCAAGTCAGAGAACTTAACGACGAAGCCCTAATGACGCAATAATCTTGTGGTAGCGATCAACATTAGTTTTTGATAAGTACCTGAGAAGTCTTCGTCTTTGACCCACGAGCTTTAACAACCCGCGACGCGTGTCGTAATCGTGGCTGTGCTCGCGCAAGTGCTCAGTGAGTGAAGATATTCGTTTAGTCAGAAGAGCTACCTGAACCTCAGTAGATCCGGTATCACCTTCCTTTTGTTGGTAGGTCTCGATTGTCTGTAGTTTTTGTTCGTCAGTCATAGTAAATTCGAAGCATCACAGTCCATTGATATTGCTTCCGATTGTCGATCGCAGAAATTTTCGAGCGTAATCGACTTAGTATTTCCTTTTCTTTTCGTTTTTCTTAATTTATATCAACCAAAACTCTAGCAGTTAGCTATCATACGTGCGAACGGTCGGGGCGTTTCTTTATTTTAGGTCGAAGATTGTTAGTAAAGTGCGGCACGTGATTTGATGGGACTAGTTCCAGATTTCCAGTGATTAGGGATGTGATTTCATGACATTAGTTTATCGTCCTAGAAGAATGCAGTTTGGAGTATTTTTAGCGCCATTTCATAGGGTTGGCGAAAATCCAACGCTAGCTTTGAATCGAGATATTGAGCTAATAGAATTGTTAGATGGTTTGGGTTTTGATGAAGCTTGGATTGGCGAACATCATTCTGCTGGTTGGGAATTGATAGCTGATCCTGGATTAATAATTTCGGCAGTTGCGCCTCGAACCAAGAGTATACGACTAGGTACAGGAGTAACATCACTCCCCTATCATCATCCATTAATTGTGGCAGATCGCGCAGTCCAACTAGATCATATGACTAGAGGTCGAGCGATGTTAGGCGTAGGACCAGGCGCTCTATCGTCAGATGCATACATGATGGGAATTAATCCTGCCGATCAGCGACGACGTATGGACGAGGCGCTAACTGCGATAAAGGCCTTGTTTGCTCAGGAGTCACCAGTAAGCATGGAAACTGACTGGTTTACGCTAAAAGACGCAAGATTAATGTTGTCTCCGTATTCGAATCCTCATTTGGAAATGGCCGCAGCCCATATTGCGTCACCGGCCGGACCGACAGCCGCTGGTAAACACCAGATAGGAATGATTTCCATAGGCGCGAGTGCTGGCGGGGTTTCTAACCCCGGCGGAGCAGGTTCATTAGCACAGGCGTGGCTTTGGTCCCAAGAAGCAGCGGATCAGGCGGGGGTTGCACCGCCGTCACGAGAGAAGTGGCGCATCGTCATACCATTTCATCTGTCAGATTCCAAGAACGATGCTTTAGCGCAAGTTAGAGAAGGTTCAGCTAGATATAACACAGACTATTTTCAAGGCACTTTAGGCCGCGCGTTTTCTGAGGACGAAGAAGATATTTCCCAGATTGTCGATCGCGGAGGCGCGATTGTGGGGACACCTGATGATGCAATTAGAACTATTGAAGAACTAGTTGAAAGCACGGGCGGTTTCGGTGGATTTATGGGACTTGCGCATGAATGGGCGAGCTCTGAACACACTAAGAGGTCTTACGAACTTTGGGCTCGATACGTAGCACCTCATTTCCAAGGTCAGCTGGACAGCATAGAGGCATCCCGTGATTGGGTGGCAAATAACTTGGAGGCTATTAATCAAGGCCCAAGAGGCGGAGTTGTTGCTAAGGCTTTTGAGGACGCAGGCAAGGCCGTTCCTGACTCAATTGCATCAAGAAATACTCCAGGTCGGGCTTAGTTAGTGAGTCAGTCAAGCTGTTGCAGATTTTTATCCTTCTCATAGACAGCTTTCTCGGTATTTATTTTAAGTTCCAAGAGTTTAGTTGATAGTTTTTCGTTTGAATTCGCGAGTATTCGTGCAGCGAGCAATGCGGCGTTTCGAGCATTCCCAATTGCAACCGTCGCCACGGGAACACCCGTTGGCATTTGAACAATTGATAAAAGGGAATCGAGACCATCAAGCTGATTTAGTGCCACAGGTACCCCAATTACGGGTAATGTTGTAACTGAGGCAAGCATGCCAGGTAGGTGGGCAGCACCACCAGCACCAGCAATGATAACTTTTAACCCTCTTTCCTTCGCTTTTTCGCCATACTCAATCATTTTCTGAGGCGTGCGATGCGCGGAAATGATTCTGAGTTCATAACCAATACCCAGTTCGTCCAGGCATTTTGATGCGTCTTTCATGATCGGTAGATCTGAGTCGCTCCCCATTGCGATGCCAACTTCAATATTGTTTTGAGCCATCAGATCTATCCTTACTTTCAGGAGCGCCTTATTGCAGGTGCTTCATTAATTCTTGCGCACTTCGGTATACCGTTTCAGTATTTTCCCCGACAGTGGTTATATGTCCTAATTTTCGTCCAGCACGAGCTATTTTTCCGTAAAGATGAATGGCGGTGTCATCCGTGTGGTTTGAAGGCAGTTGATTACTTGGGTCGACATCACTCGTCCCAAGTATATTGATCATCAGAGCGAACTTGCTAGTCATGGTTGTTGAGCCAAGCGGCCAGTCCATCACCCCGCGTAAGTGATTTTCAAATTGCGATGTTATAGTTCCGTCGATTGTGAGGTGACCGCTATTGTGTGGGCGAGTCGCTATTTCGTTGATGAGAATGACCCCATCTGATTTAAGAAATAGTTCAATCGCGACGATTCCTCCAGCCTCTGTGAACTCAGCAACATCCATTCCTATCTTTCGCGCCTCCTGAGTGATTGAATTACTTATTTGGGCGGGCGCTATTGCCTCATGGCAGATGCCATCTTTCTGGAGAGTTTCTATAACTGGGTAAGTCCGTAACTCACCTGAGGGTCGCCTAACGACTAATACAGCTAGCTCTTTCTCTATCTTGACGTGCTCTTCCGCGTACAGATCTATGTCAGCCGCCTGAGTTTTAGCGAGGAGTCTTTCTGCGGCTTCTAGATTGTCTATTATCCAAACACCGCGACCATCGTAGCCCCCTGTAATTGCTTTAACTGCCATCGGCCACCCATGCAGGTCTGCAAACTCGACAAAATCATCTAATATGTCGATTTTCCTGAAGTTTGGAACTGGAAATCCAGCGGCCTGAAAGGATTTGCGCTGGTAGAGCTTGTCCTGAGCAAATCGTAAAGTTTTTGGAGTTGGTTGAACACCAACTTTACTTGCTAATAAACTTTCTAAGCCTGCTAGATTTACCAATTCGTGGTCTAGCGTGACAAAGTCACACTTTTTACCAAAAGAAACTATTGTTTTTGCATCAGACGGGTCTCCAATTTCTACGCTTGGGGCGATTAATGCAGCCGAGTCATTTGAATTTTTCGCAAGTATTCGGACGTCAATATTTAGCGGCACGGCAGCCTGTATCATCATTCTTGCAAGTTGCCCAGCTCCGATAATACCCATAACAGGTCTGGTTGATTTCACAGCGGGTCTTGGTTTCGAGGTGCAACCATTGGAATGCCGTTTCGTCGAAGTCTCCAGATCCCTGATAAATCCTCCAGCGCAGTTTGAATGATTTTTACTCTAGTGTCGGTGTCCTCATCCCATCGCACAGGAACTTCTTTCATGGCTATCCCGTTGTGTTGTGCGATTATTAATAACTCGGAATCGAAAAACCACTGAGTATCGATCACTTCGGGTAATAGCCTTCTGGCTGCCGACGAAGACATGGCCTTGAAGCCACACTGAGCATCGGTAACTTTCAGTCCGGCCAGCATGCGTAGCACGAAGACATAGCTGCGGCTAATAAACTCGCGCTTGAATGAGCGTTTTGTTTCAGCATCTTTGTGTAATCTACTTCCATAGGTGATTTCCGAACGACCATTTACAATCGGTTCGATTAGTTCGGTTATGTGATTAATATCGGTGGATAAGTCTATATCCATATATGCGACGATATCGGCTTTAGATGTGAGCCAGACTGTTTTGAGAGCGATACCTCGCCCTTTTACGCCAATGTCATGGACGGTTACCAGATCTGGGTAGGTGCGTGAGAGTTCTTGAGCGACGGCTAACGTAGCATCGGTTGAGGCGTTGTTAGCTATCGTTATTTGCCAGTCGTATTCAGGATGATTAAGGCACCAAATTTGTAACTTTGATACAGATTCGGGAAGTATTTGCTGCTCATTATAGACGGGCAGCACCAGCTGAACTTTAGTCATTATTGAGTTGCTTTCTAAACGCTGCCGAAACCCTCTAGAGGCACTATAAATATGACCACCCCTCCAACTCGAATGTCTATCATCTGCGAGCTTGGCCAATCTGGTTCAGATATAAAAGGTAAGCTTGCCGCTGGCACGGACTCAATAGACTCGGGAAAATTTTTGCGAAGCATACCAAGTAGATCTCCCACTCGATCGTCACTTAGGGCACAAAAAATTGTTGTTGAACCCTTTCGTAAAAAACCACCACTGGAGCTGATTTGGGTTGATTGATAGTCGTGTGCCACTAGTGTATCAGTCAGTCTGTCAGCATCTTCCTTTGAGGCAATAAGAATACACAACTTGGTGGTTTGATCGTCCATCGGGAAGTTTTGCTGAAGCATAGTTCACCTGCCTCTTAATAATTAAGATTCCTTATAGATCATAATGCTTCGGCCAGATATTTTCCCACTTTCAAGGGTGCTTATACCTTCGTTTATCGAATCAAGCCCATCATATTTGACACTAATCATCTTTTCTAATGGAAGTGCCCCTTGCTTATACCATTCTATATATTGCTTGAAATCGACCATAGGGTGACTAGTGCCGCCGAGAGAGCCTATATAGTTTCGTTCTCCCATCAGCAGAGCTTTAGCATCTATAGTTGCGTCAGTCTGGGGAACACCAATCAGGACGGCGGTACCCCCTCGATCCCCTCCACCAAGCACTCCCGGACGTACTGCGTTAAGGATTTGTCGCATAGTGACTTCGTACCCAATAGCATCGAACGCAAAGTCAACACCACCGTTAGTTAGTTCAATAATTGCTTCAACAGGATCTGTTTCGGATGCATTTATCGTATCCGTTGCGCCAAACTCTTTGGCAAAGTCAAGTTTTTCTTCTGATAAGTCAACAGCAATTATTCTCTCTGCGTCAGCAATTTTGGCTCCTGCGATTGCATTTATACCTACACCACCTACTCCAAAGATGGCTACAGTTGCTCCAGCTGGAACTTTGGCTGATCCCAATACAGCGCCGACTCCGGTGACGGTTGCGCAGCCTACAATTGCCGTCACGTCAGTAGGAACACTCTCATCGAGTGGCACGACCATTTGCTCGTGAGCTAGAACGTGTTCGGCCCAAGTGTATATGGCACCACTGTTCGTTTTTCCTTCGAACTCCCAGGCAGCGCGAAACGCATTTCGGTCACGACCTGTTTCAGGGGTTACATCCCGCGGCACCCAGGTCAGCATTACGCGCTGGCCCTCCTTCACATGGCTCACTTGTGACCCCAGAGCAATAACTCTTCCTGTAGCTTCGTGGCCCATAAGCGCGGGCGTTGGAGTTTCTGGATTATGTAGTTGATGCAGCTGGCTATGACAAATGCCAGAAGCGAATAATTCGACGAGTACGTCGGTTGGGCCAGGATCAGGCAAGGTTATTTCAGTAATAGTCAATGGTGAGCCATGCTGTGTGTGCACCGCTGCGCGAGTAGTAAATGCCATTTATCGAATCTCTTTCTTTCAGGTTGTTGATTGCAATGTCGGCACACCATACATGGTTGAAATGATTCATGCACATACAGTTATGCTTCGGGGAAGTTCTTTGTGGCTATGATCGTCGCTTTAAGGTACTCTTAGCATTCTGATAGACACTTAAGGTTATTGTCAGGGGGGATTCGTGTCAGCTCAGTTCGGGCGCTTAATTACAGCTATGGTCACTCCTATGCACGAAGATGGCACCGTTGACATTGAATTGACTGGTGTTTTGGCTAAAGCTTTAATCGACGCGGGTACTGAAAGTATTGTCTCGACAGGATCGACTGGCGAAGCTGCCGCCCTGTCAGATGAAGAAACCTTATCTGTATGGAAGGCAACTAAGGACGCTGTTGGCCCTAATGTGGCTGTCATAGCAGGATCCACGAGCAATAATTACCGACGTTCAATTGAATTAACTGAGGAAGCTGAAAAAATTGGATTAGATGGGATATTACTTACCGCGCCAGCTTATTCGAAGCCTCCGCAAAATGGTTTAATAAAGCACTTTACGTCTATTGCAGAGTCAACTTCGCTACCTTGTATGCTTTACAACATCCCAGGTAGGGCCGCTATAAATATTTCGGCGGAAACTATTTTAGAACTTGCTAAAATCCCAAATATTGTTGGAGTCAAAGAGGCTTCAAACGATATGGCTCAAATTGGACAACTGATTGATCAATCACCGGAAGGTTTTTTAGTGTGGTCTGGTAACGATACGGATACGCTAATGGTCATGGCTATGGGCGGCTATGGTGTGGTTTCAGTCGCAGGACATGTTGTATCTCCGCAAATTCGGAGGCAAATAGAAGCGTCGCTTGCTGGAGAAACACACGAAGCGGCTAGAATTCATCATGAACTAATGCCACTGATCGACTCTCTATTTATTGAGAGTAACCCAATTCCGGTAAAATACGCTTGCGCCAAGGCTGGAATTTCGGTCGGGGATGCAAGATTGCCACTGATTCCTTTATCGGAGGGAGCCGCCGAAATTCTCGATCGTGAATTGAGCCGCCACACCCTAAGATTGGGCTAATAAGTATTAGGTTATTTAAGTAGGAAATCATCTTGCAATCTCAACACGAAGAGACAATTCTTTATCCATATGCATCTTCGACTTCTAGGTTGGGCAGTGAAATTATTACATCTTTTTCTGAATCAGGCGGCATTACTAAAGTTGGATTAGCAGGCCCCTTGGCCGTGAGTAATCACGACGGGTATGATGAGATTCAGATTGTGGTATCGACTGAAAACCCTCAGTTTGTAGTCGATCTGTTGGATGATCTGTTTCCAATCCGTTACTACAGGCAGTTTTCTCATATGGATCAACCAAGTGGAAGATTTTGGTTATACGATGAATCGCCCTTTAATTTCGTTGCATTGGCTTTTTACTCGGAGGCAGAATTTGTAACTGCAGTCAATAATGGTGAACTCGCGCATGGTGCCCCATTTCGGGAGTTTCTTTGTTCTAACGAGAATAAAATAAGTAATCCTCGGCGATATCAATTTACTGATACATCAGAAGAATCGACGTTATCCAAGAATATAGAACCTGCTCTTGACGCGATTAGGTCAGTGATGCGGGGCGAGGGGGAAATGACTAGAGTACGTGACTGTGTTTTAGAATTACAGAGTATTCAGGGCCAAGCAAACTCATTTTCACCTGCCTTGAGCGCCTTGCTGCAGGATGTTATTCAGATTGGTGCCAGACTGATCAGCATTGACATTCAAAGTCAGAAAACTTAGGAGGCGACAATGACAAATGTGGTAGTAAGCGGCGATGGCCGCATGGGATCCATGCTTATTCAGGGATTAGAGCAGGAGTCTGACTTTGAGATCGTCGGGGTGATTTCGCCTTTGGCGTCACAATCTTCGGGTAACATGAACACGCCTCGCGGGATTGAAATTCCGTGGTCTCGCGATCCGTCAGACTTGTTAAGGGCAGTTAAGCCCGACGTTGTAGTTGATTTCACGAATGCTGAATTCACGCCTTCACTAGTTGACGCGCTTCTGGAATACGGTGTAAGACCAGTAATTGGTACTTCGGGGGTAGATGAAATAACGATTGGACGTCTATCGGCCTATTGTTCTGACAGCGGTTTAGGCGGAGTTTATGCTGCAAACTTTGCGATAGGGGCAGTTATCTTGTCTCACTTAGCAAAAATAGCATCTCGCTTTTTTGAGAGAGCTGAAGTTATAGAGCTCCACCACGAAGGTAAGGTTGATGCGCCGTCAGGGACAGCTATTGCTTTAGCTGAGGCCATGCGTCTAGGCAGAGGATCAGATTTTATTTTTAATAAGCCTGAGCTTACACATGTTGAAGGCACTCGGGACGGAAATCTAGGAGGAGTTGGAATTCATTCGGTGAGGTTGCCGGGTTTTGTTGCATCTCACGAGGTAATTTTTGGCGATGCAAGCCAAACTTTGACCCTGCGCCATGATTCAATTGGTCGCGACTCATTTCTGCCAGGTGTGAACTTAGCAATTAGAAAAACATTAGAGCTCGATCACCTGGTTATTGGCTTAGAGTCACTTATAGGCTTGGAAGAAGATTAGTTTACCTAGACGTCGAGAGTGGCTTTTGAAGCGTTGCTCATAATAAACGCTTTTCTAGGCGGTACCTCTGTTCCCATAAGCTCTTCAAACACTATGTTTGCGATTTCAGCATCTTGAACTTGTACCTGATTAAGGGATCTTGTTTCAGGATTCAAGGTGGTATCCCACAACTGCTCAGCATTCATCTCACCTAAACCTTTGTAGCGCTGAAGATTAACTTTTACGTTGTCTTGCTTCGCAATATAGGCATCTCGTTCAATATTTGACCAAAGCCAAGTCTTGGTCCGACCATGACTGGCTAAATAGAGTGGTGGCTGAGCTATATATAGGTATCCATGTTCAATTAACTCGGGCATATGTCGAAAAAAGAACGTCAGGAGCAGTGTTCTAATATGAGCTCCATCAACATCAGCATCTGTCATGATGACTACTTTGTGGTAGCGGAGTTTTTCGACTGTAAATTCTGTCCCAAAATTTGTACCAAGAGCCGTAATTAAATTATGGATCTGCTCACTTTTTAGCATTTTATCTAGTCGGGCTTTTTCAACGTTTAGTACTTTGCCTCGCAACGGAAGGACTGCTTGAGTATGACGATCGCGAGCACTCTTAGTAGTTCCTCCAGCCGATATACCCTCAACAATATAGATTTCGGATTCTGCTGGATCCTTGCTGGAGCAATCTGAAAGTTTACCGGGAAGAGTGGATCCTTCTAATAATCCTTTTCGCTGAACGAGGTCACGTGCACGTCTCGCAGCCTCTCGTGCCTGCGCTGCCCGCTGCCCTTTTTCTACTATTTTTCGGGCGTATCCGGGATTTTGTTCCAAGTATGCCTTGAGCGAATCGCTGATAGCTGATTCTACTAATCCCTTCACTTCTGGATTTCCTAGCTTTCCTTTTGTTTGGCCTTCAAATTGCGGGTTTGGGTGATATACATGTATAACTGCGGTTAAACCCTCCCGAACGTCTTCACCAGTAAGGTTGCTGTCGCCGTCTTTGAGTATTTTTGCCGATTTCGCATAATTATTTAAAACTTTTGTGAGAACAGAACGAAATCCGGCCACATGTGAGCCGCCATCAATCGTTCGAATTACATTAACAAATGAATGGATTGACTCATGATGGCTGTCTGTATACTGCAGCGCAACCTCACATTCGACTTTATCTTTTTTTCTGATGACGATTGGCTCCGGGTGTAGAACTTGTCGACCAGAGGTCATTTTTTGGACAAAAGCCTTGATACCTGAGTCGAAGTAAAATGATCGCTCTCGGGTATTTTCTCGATAGTCAGTCAAGCCAATTCGTATTCGACCCGTCAAATAGGCCATTTCTCTAAATCTTCCGGCCAGAGTTGCAAAGTCCATCCCGTTCGAAGCTTCATTATTAGCCTGATCGTCGGGGTCATCATCGTCGATATAGATGGGGGTAGCCGTAAAAATTTCAGGATCGGGAAGGAATCGAATCGTGGTGCCTGCAGCCGACGATCCTAAAAGTTTGGCCTGTTTGCTTTTTGTGAGCTTAGTAACCGCCACACCTCGCTCATATTTCTGGTAGTGGATGGATCCGTCACGCCGAACTTCGACTTCAAGCTCTTCTGACAGAGCATTTACCACTGAGGCGCCAACTCCATGAAGGCCACCTGAAAATCGATATGCTCCATCACTAGAGGCAGGGTCATCATTATCGGCATTCTCGTCGGGTTCGAATTTACCCCCTGCATGGAGAGTCGTCAAAACTGTTTCCACCGTCGAAAGACCAGTGCCAGGATGTTTTTCGACGGGTATTCCTCTTCCATTATCGGTCACGGAGACATGCCCATCTGCCTCTATTGTTACCTCGATTTCATCACATTCACCTGCTAATGCTTCATCAATCGCATTGTCTACGATTTCATAAACTAGATGATGGAGGCCGGTTTGTCCGGTGCTTCCTATATACATACCGGGACGCATTCGCACAGCCTCGAGGCCTTCTAGAATTCGAATATCTTTAGCTCCGTACTCAGAGCCCTTACCTTTATTTTTCGAGGATGATTTAGGTTTACCAGAGGGTAATTTCTTGGAAGTTACGATAACTAGACTCCAGCTTCTTATTGAACGACTGAGTCCCCCAACTCACCTTCTATTCTAGCATGCCGCCACTATATAATTTTACCTACATTATTACTTTAAATTGAGTTTGCAGTGCAAGCCTAGATGGTTTTCAGAAGCCGGCTCGCTGCCTAGATACGCCGAGCACGCTCACGTTATACAATGCAGTCAATGCTCTTTAGGGGGTAATCGTGGACAGTTCAGCTCGATGGTTTCTTGCGGGGATATTCGTGTCTCTCATAAATACAGCATTTGTGTTTTTGTTTATTTTCGGACCACGGTTACCGGAAGTTTTCGAGGCACTGTCTTCGGATTCGACAGCGTCGAATGTTGAAAAGTTGTCTGTTCCAGCTACCGGAATCATATATAAAATTGTAGTCATTGATGAACGAAGTGATGTCGTTTTTTGGGAATCGGGACTGTCCGATGGTGCGATTGAGAAACTTGTAGAAGAACTTCGAATTAATTCAGTCTCTCAGACTGGTATTGAGAGTGTCGTGGAGACTGCCCCGACTCAAGAACTAGTCGCTAGATATAGCTCAAAGACACTAGAAGAATTTACTTTTTCAGATGGGCGAGATGTAATATCACTTACCGATAAGGTCGCAGATCTCCACAATTTCGATGGAGTCGCGTGGCTTATTTCGGACAAGACAATGACTTTAAAGGCATTTGGAAAAGCACTAAATAACGGATTCACCGAGGTGCCAATCAGTGCAATCGATGCGCATTCTTCGTCGGGTGCCATAGCGCTGACATTAGATCAATCTGGACATTTATGGGTTCTTTTGACTGAGACTGATGGATGGCGTGTGGTTAAGAAGACGTTTAATTCAGATAACTGGGTCGAAGTTGTTAGCCATTTCAATACAGACATAGAATTTAAACCGACTGATATTGCAATTGGAGACGATCGATCTGTTTACCTGTCGTCGAGCTACCCTCCGGCACTGTATAGGTATAAACAGGCAAGCAAGCAAGTCGAGATTGTTTCCCCTATAAATGATGCTGCAAGCTCAGTAACATACGTTCCAACTGGATTGATTGTTTCGGGTCAGTCACGATCGGCTGTTGCCTTTGACCATGCAGAGTTACAGGTACTTTTTATCGAGCACTCGATTGTGAGTGAAATTACGCCGGACTCGATTGCGCCAGGTGAAGTCAATAGAGCTTTCACTGCTTGGTCGGGCATTTACCCTGATTGCGAAGCTGGTGATTTATTTAGGGTGCGAACCGCCGAAAATAAGAATTTTTTAAAAAATCCTCTATCTGTTGGAATGGCAGATAGGGGTAGAGCGCTCCTAGTCGATTTTCAGTCGAACGTGGTTTTTGCGCAGGCGCCTGATGGCAGAGGTGAAATTTTATGGGGCAACAAGGATTGCTCAGCAGGTGATTCAGGCAGAGGGTTAAGTGGTCCAACCTCCGCCGCTATGGACCAGGATAAAAATCTTTTAATCATCGACGAAGGAAATTCAAGAATTTTGTTTTTGCGGTCATTTCTAGAGGAAAGATCAGAGGTGGTCACTTCTGCAGCGGATTAGTATTATCAGTTGAAAATCTTCAACTCTTCATGGTTGACTAGAACTAGTACTAGACTAAGTGTTACGATTCTCTCTCAAGGCGAAGGAGCTTTTCTATGATCGGTGGACTTGGTTGGCAGGAACTATTAATTGTTCTGGTAATACTGGCACTGTTGTTCGGCGCGAGTCGAGTTGCGGATCTGGGAGGTGCGCTCGGACGTGGTATTAGAGAATTTAGGACTGAGGCAAAGTCTGATGATTCCGATACCGATTCAGTAAGCGAAGAGTCTGAAGCGAAATCTTCTGATTCGAAGAAAGACGAGTCCTGATTACGCGTTGCACTGGATTTCCTATTAGATATTTATAGTCGTTTAGTACCTTGTACCCACGACAAATTTATATATTGGAATGATTGAAACGTTCGATTAATATTGATGCATGTCCGTTATGGGTATTTTTAACGTAATACGATTTGAACTTGCAATTTGTTTAGGTAAGTGCGCTTTATTCTTTTCACAGATTTTTCGTCGTGGAGGGGGTACAGCGGTATCTGGCTTAGTGGCCACTTTTATTGAGCCAAACATACAACAGCAGATCAGTAAAATTTTATCCAGGGAAATCATTTTTGTAACTGGGACAAACGGTAAAACCGGGACATCAAGTCTGATTTCTCAAATTCTAAGATCGAAAGTTGACTTTGTACTCTCAAATAGCTCGGGTTCGAATTTGGCTCGTGGGGTGGTTTCAGCATATATAAGTTCATTTGGTATTGGCGGCATATTTAAGAGACGTCGACAACGCTTAGCGAGTGTTTTTGAGGTGGATGAGGCGGTGATACCAAGCCTTTCTTCTCGCATGAATCCTAAGGTTCAGGTGTTTCTTAATTTATCAAGAGATCAACTTGATCGGTATGGCGAGATCGATAGTATCGCGTCATCATGGGTTCAGTCACTTTCCAGTGAATCTAGAACTTTACCGGATGTATTGGTTGTAAATGCTGATGACCCGAAGTTATTCTCTTTGATTGATACGGGGTATAAAAAGTCGATTCAGACCATCACGTTTGGTCTGGCTGATTTGTCGGTAGCGCTGGACGATTCGTTTGATGGACAGGACCGAGATTATTGCTCATGTGGCAGTCAGATTCGATACGAGGTGAAGTATGTCGGACAATCAGGGGTTTGGTCGTGTTCTAGCTGCGACATAAGGAGACCAAGCCCAGATGTATTGGCGACTAAGATTTTGTTAGAAAACGATCGAAGCTATGTGGAAATAAAGCTGGCGGGCCATAGCGAAACATTGGGCTTAACTGTTCATCAACAAGGTCTTTACTCTGTCTATAACGTATTAGCTGCGATAAGTGCTGCTTGGGGATATGGGATCCATCCGGTTGATTCGATTCATGTAATTGAATCAGCTACCGGTGTGTTCGGTAGGCAAGAGGAATTTTTAGTCGCAAATGTGAAGGTGAAGATTTGGTTAGCAAAGAACCCACAAGGACTTAATGAAGTTTTGAGGACACTAACTGAGAGTAATGATGCTCCTTTAGATTTATTACTGGTACTTAATGATGGGATCCAGGATGGTAAGGATGTTTCGTGGATTTATGATGCTAACTTTGAGATTCTTGACGGCAAGTACAAGTTCTTGGTCTGTTCTGGAAGTCGGGCACATAACCTTTCTCTGCGGTGCTTAATCGCCGGTCTCGAGGTAGTTAAATCTGATTCTAATATTATGAGTATGCTTGACTTTTCTCTTGATCGAACGCTACCCACGGAGACTTTGAATATAGTGACGACTTATACAGGTATGATTGAAATTCGTGAAGACTTAGCTAGTAGAACAGGTGTTTTACCTTATTGGAAGTAATAAAGTGCCAAGATCACATTAATACGAGTCAGGTAATATTAAGTTATGTCACAATCTAGTTCGTCCCCATCGCTTCGAGTTATCAGCCTGTATGAGGATGTTTTAAATATCTATTCAGATAGAGGTAATCGCCTAGCGGTGCAGGCACGAGCAGCTGAGCTTGGTGTAGATGTAGATGTAGATTTGATATCGATTGGTGACCAATTGCCAGCTGATGTAGATCTAGTACTTATTGGTGGTGGTCAAGATCGCGAACAGGAAATTGTGGCTGCGGATCTTCTTGCTAAGGGTGAGACGTTAAGGAACTGGGCTGCAACTAATGTGGCAATGTTGGCGGTTTGTGGTGGATTTCAGCTCTTTGGTCGGGGGTTTCGTAATTCTAAAGGCGTGTTTTTGGACGGGATTGAGATCTTCGATTGCGTGAGTGTTACCCCAAATTTTGGCAAACTGCGGTTTGTGGGAGATGTTATATCAAAATCTTCGATTGAAGGCCTGGGGATGATTGTTGGGTACGAGAATCATGCGGGCCAGACTTTTTTAGGTGAGTCAGCGATACCTTTTGCGGAAATTGAGATTGGTTTTGGCAATAATGGAGTTGATAGGACAGAGGGAGTGTGGCGTAATTCTTGCGTCGGAACTTATTTACATGGATCGATTCTTCCAAATAATTCACAATTGCTAGACTGGTTATTTAAAAGAGCGATTGAGCATCGAATGTCGTGCGATAGCAACTTTGACTCAGTGGTATTGGAGAAAATGTCTGAGCACTCGAAGCTTAGCAAAGCATCTGAATTTGCACGCCAGCTGATTTTGGATACCGTTCGACGGGAGCAAGAATAATTAAGTTCAATAAATTGTCAGTAGTGTTGTTTTTTTGTATCTCGGCACTCGTTGCATGTGAGTCTGATGCTAACAGTATGTTTTTGACAGATAAGCCCGGCGTTGAGACATCAGTGCCGGTTGTGATTTCACCGACTGTCACCCCCACCCCCAATATTACTTCCACTGTCACCTTCACCCCCACGGCAGTAGTCGAACCTACTGAACCCGCTACGTCGCTCGATATAGAGGAATTGCGCGGTTTTTTATGGCCGATCAAGGGAGTTTGCTTACCATCTAATTCACAGGTTATGCCGAATGCTCCGAGAGCTTATAGAAGAGGTGTCCACGAGGGTGTTGACTTCTACAATGGCGATGTTTGTGTAGAAATCGAGGCCGGAACCCCGGTGCTTGCTGCATTCGCAGGGGTAATAATTCGGACGGATAAAGACTACGAGTCACCAACTAGGGAAGATTTTGTGAGAGTAGCCGCACTTATTAGCAGTAAAGGCGAAGGTGATTCGGAAACATTGGATTTTTATCGAGGACGTCAGGTTTGGATCTCGCATGGAGAAGGAGTGGTCACACGGTACGCACATTTGGGAGAGATCGCTGAAAATCTTGCCGTTGGAGTGTCTATAAAGGGAGGACAAACGATCGGGTATGTAGGCGAGTCCGGTACGCCTGAGAGCGTGGTCAATCCGGGTACCGAAAATCATTTGCATTTTGAACTAAGAATCAAGGATGGCTTCCTGGGAGAAGGTCTTGAACCTGACATGGTACGTGCTGCCTATGAGTTGCTATTCTCTAGCGCCAGATGATGACCGTTTGTTATTGTTAAGTGCGTTTAATTATTATAGAGAAATATGAATTGCACGGGAGTGAAGAATGTTCTTATTAGTCGATATTCCGTGGCACCCAAATATATTTTCTATATTTGGGTTGTTGATTACGTGGCATGGATTTTTTACTGCAGTTGGCCTTTTGTGCGGTGTATGGCTAGGTGTGCGTGTAGCCAGCCTACTCGGATATGACCCAGACCAGGCCTATAACCTAGCTTTAATAGGTATTCCTGGCGGCGTTATAGGGGCACGAGCGTTGTACGTCGTTGAAAATATTTCAAAAATGGATTCAATCTGGGAATGGTTTGCCATTACAGAGGGCGGCATTTCGGTGTGGGGAGCAGTGTTAGGTGGAGTGTTGTTCCCTATTATTTATGGATTGATTCGAAAGATAGCGCTTAGGGTAGTACTCGATGCCGCTGCCTTTGGGATGATCCTTGGAATGGCGATTGGTCGTCTTGGGGATCTAGTGAATGGTGAACATTGTGCGAAATTGACTAATTTGCCGTGGGGTGTGATGTACAGTAATCCCGAGTCACCTGGCTTGAGGTGTGCAATTATCCATTACGGTACATTTGACGTCACGGTTCATCCCGCTACGACCTATGAAATATTTGGAAATTTGTTAATATTGGCGCTTTTGTTTTTAGCTGTTTGGCAGCTTAAATTTTGGAGATGGCCGGGAGTAACGTTCCTCCTTTATTTGGATTCCTATGCATTGTTAAGATTTGGACTCACGTACTTCCGTGTTGATTCAAGCGAGACATTTCTTTTTGACTTGAAAGTTCCTCAGCTTGTTTCGGTACTAGTGTTGGCTATTTCTTTACCAGTGCTGGTTTACCTCATCAAGTTTCAGTCATTGGTTGTTAACAGACCAGACCGTTTCTTGTCGAAAGTGAGTAGGCTCTAGTATGAAAAACAAGATCGAGTCATACAAAACTGAAGTATTTTTGCATACAAAGGTTGGATGTCATATTTGTGGAGTTGCAGAACAGATGTTGAAGGCCCTAGGGCGGACACTTCCGATAAAGCTCACGAAGGTGCTAGTGACTGAAAAAGATGAGTTATTTGAACGAGTGCCAGCGGTCTATGTTTCTGGTGAATTGCGTACTGAGGGTAAAATAGACCTAGAGATTGTTCGAGCTGCAGTGGTTCATGATCGGATAAAAAACGGTAGGATAAATCCGAGCGCTTAGAGCTGCAGATGTGTCGGGAGGGGGGGATTATGCCACGTACATTGTTGTTGGCTGAACCAAGAGGTTTTTGCGCGGGAGTTGTTCGGGCGATTGATGCCCTTGATAGACTTCTCAGTCAGGTGGATGAGCCAGTGTATGTTTTTCATGAAATTGTTCATAATCGCTACGTAGTAGACGGTTTTAAATCTAGGGGAGCTGTGTTTATTGATGATATTTCAGAAGCCCCAGACGGTGCTTTTGTCGTTTTTTCTGCGCATGGCGTTGATCCAGCAATCATTAAAAATGCAGAGCAACGAGAATTAAAGGTTATTGATGCGACTTGTCCCTTAGTAACGAAGGTTCATTTGGAGGCGCGTAAGGCTGCTAGGGATGGCTACAAAATACTTTTAGTTGGTCACGATGGTCATGATGAGGTTCAAGGAACTAAAGGTGAGGCGCCAGATAAAACCTCAGTTGTTGATTCGGCACAGGATGTGCTTGCCATAAGTGATCCTGAGGCTCCTGTGTTTGTTGTTACACAGACTACATTATCGGTCGAAGATACTTTAGGAACGATTGAAGCAATAAAAGGCAGATTTCCTGATGCGGAGATTAGAAACGATATATGTTATGCAACTACTAATCGTCAGCAGGCGGTTAAGGAAATGGCAGAGAGAGCAGACTTGGTGATAGTCGTGGGTTCCACTAATTCCTCTAATTCAGTTCGACTTGTGGAGGTTGCGAAGGCCATGGGCGTGCGCGCACAACTAGTTGACGGGCTGAATGACATAGATCCGGCGTGGTATACCGACGTGGAAACTGTGGGATTAACCGCCGGCGCATCAGTTCCAGATGAACTTTTAGATCCAATTATTGAGGATTTGAAGATCCGTGGGGTTATAAATATTGAACCGGTAGTAGTGGCAGAGGAGACTGTAGAGTTTAGATTGCCGTTAGAGTTGTCTGAAAGCATGGAGTAGGTAGGTATTATGCCCTTAGTGAATTTAGATGGCGTGGATATTTATTATGAAGATCATGGGAACGGGCCAGTCACCTACGTTTATTGTCATGGTCTTGGCGGAAACAGCAAGTTTTTTGAGCAGAAGGAGCTTGATTGGTATAAGGCTCGATTTCGCGTGATTACCTGGGATAACAGAGGATTGGGCAGATCGGGAACGGCTGATGCGTATTCGCTACCTTTGTATGCCAAGGATTTAAAGTTACTTCTCGACTATTTGTCGATTGATCAGGCAGTTTTATTTGGTGTTTCTTGGGGAGGCGTTGTGGTTCAGCGCTTTGCTCTTGATTATCCGGAAAAATGCGGTGCCTTAGTTTTAGATTCGACATCGAGTGAAACGAATGTAGCGGGTTCGGAAAATTGGTATATGCGGGGCGAAATTGCGCGACTCGGGCAAGACGCAGCGCTGCAGGGGCGTGAGCTCGAGGCAGCGTTTTCAGGTCATTCTAGAGCTGGCGATAACAAAATAATTTTAGAGAAAGAGAGTTATTTAGAATCCTACGTTGCACAATGCAGATCAACTGCGGCGTTACGCGAGCACCCTTTAACTCCTGAGCTAAGTCGGTTAGCGATGCCGATATTGGTGGTCGGCGGTGGGAAGGATATAGTTGCTGGTGCTGGCGGCTCGGTGATTATAGGTCGAAGAGTTCAAAACTCAACGGTAAATATTTTTCAGGAGGCCGGACATGGTGTTTATACGTCAGATCGAACTGGTTTCAGGCGTGTACTGATGGATTTTTTAGGTCAGCAGGAAATTTTCTAGCTGGCGCAGCTGTTAATTTACTTTCCCAAATAGATTTCTTATAAGATTTTGGGCATTTAAGGATTTTAAGGTGGTTTTCGAAGAAAATAATTTAGGTTCAGTAGTACTTAACATTCAAAACGTGACGAAAATCATAAGGGGAACCCATCAGGTAGCTCTTTCCGATATCAACTTGCAGGTTGGATTGGGTCGAGTTTTGGGCTTAGTTGGAGACAATCGGGTTTCAAGGGCAACTCTTTTTCGTCTTATTTTAGGTTTACAGTCACCAGATTCTGGATCGCTAAATTTTTTTGAACAAGATTATTGTGTGGGTGTTGGCAAAATCGCAAGTAAGATCGGCTTTGTCCCAGAAAATATTGAGCTGACTAAAAATCTCAACGGCATTAAGTACCTTAAATTAATTTCACAATTATCAGGTGTCGAGGAGCAAGTAGCTGTAGCCAGAATAGCCAAGTATTCAGAGATATTCCATTTTGGTGATCATTTGGGCACTTCGATACGAAAACTAAGCCGGTCTCAGGCACGGTGTCTTGTTTTTATTGGAGCTTTGGTTCACGATCCGGCGCTTTTGCTGTTAGAAGAGCCTGTAAAGGATTTTGATCTGGGGATGCGAAAGGTCGTGCGACGCCTCATTAGAGATCTTTCCGCTGAAGGAAAGACAATTATTATTGCGACTGATGATTTACCCTTTCTCGAGCAAGTGACTGGGGATTTGGCTATCTTTGTCGATGGCCATATAGCCTTTCAAGGGCCCTTAGCAAGCATAAAAAACATTAAGGATACCCCAACGGTTTCAATTAGATTTGCTGGATCAGTGGATAGATTTGAGAGTGAACTTCGTATTCATGTGAATCGAGGTATCCTTTCGTATCGTTTTGCAACTGACACATGTTATATATATTTTGACCCTGAGATGTTTTTGTCAGAGAGACTTAGATTATTGCTCGACATTATTGAGAATAGTGAAATCGTTTTGTTGGATTTGCGCCCCTCTATCGTAGATTTAGGAGATGCAGTTGATGGCGTAGTGAGTAATTTTCGAGAGACGAGAGTATCCAAGCTCTTGGGATTGCATGAGCCTGGGCCACAAAGAAGTCTCGATCACAGCCCGGTTGATGGTAGTTGAACTAGGGTACTAATATGCAGGATATAATTAAGCCATATTTCCATGTGGGTCTGAATGAAGTACGGGAAATCGTTGTCAACCCTGTGCTTATGACGATATTTCTAGTTCAGATAATTCTTTCGGTATTATTTGTCGTGATCGGAACTTTTGACGAATGGATGACGTCGGAACCGATCACGTGGTTTGTTATTTTGGTGTTGATTCCTTTTTCTATAATTCGATTGATTATTTTGTTTTCTCTTAGCTTTAGATCGCGCGATCGGTTCATGACTGATTTGATTTTGGTTCGTGGAATTTCTCGACTAGAGTATTTTGTGGGTAAAATTGTTGCTATATACGCTTATTTTTTTGTCGAGAGTCTAGTCTTTATAGGCGGAGTTACGTATTTTTCAAGGGAATTTTCAGTTCCGGAGGCAAACGACATCAACTTAGTTGGATTGTTGTACGCTTACATTATTGTGCTGATCAGTCTTGGTTTAGCAGGTTCTACACTAAGTTGCCTGAGTGCAAGTGGGCTGGGAACACTAAAGACCGTAGCTGTGTTTTTCTTAATACTCTGCATCACCTTGCCATTATGGGTGTTGATTGGATCCGTTAGTGTCGTATTGGAGGATATTTTTGGGAGTTATGGAAATTTTGTCCGCGGCTTGAGCAGCCCCAGTTTTTTTCTCATACCACTTTTTCTGGTGGGCGTAGTTAGCACTGTCGGCGCCTACCATTTTTTTTCACGACGGGATTTTTAGGAAATTCTTTATTAGAATAGTCTTAGTAGTCATTGAGTTACGCTATAGATAGATAGGTAAAGGTGTATGAAGAGTTATTTGTTCGTTGTGGTGATACTGACTATCGGGCTGTTTTTTGATGCTGGGCTGGTGTACGCGGCGGGAGGCTCAGAGGCGAATGCCACCAATCAGGGCTTGATACTTTCCGATAATGCAGTGCAGGTCTTTTTTTATGGAATTGGCGCAACCTTGATTTTATTTGGGCTTGCGAGTGTAGGCTATCTATATCGAATGAATCGTGGTCTCAGCTGGAAATTCCAGCAGCCTGATACTGATATCTCAGGCGAGAATCACTAGCTAATGGGCTTGGCACTTAATGTACCTAGGCCATTAATCCTTTAATACCTAAGGCTCTAAGTCGGTCAGGATCTGAGTCCGCCGAGCTCTCTGCAATAATCAGCGGGAGTCCCACTGCTTCGTTAAACCGACGGAGATTTAGCTGGTTTTTTATCGTGCCCAGGTCCTCAGAGAGGCTGCCAGATAACAAAATTGCGTCTAATGGAAGAGCTTGTTTGCCTTGTAGTAGTTGAATGAGCTCGGTGATATCGTTTGTTTCTTCACTTAGGTCGAGTTCAAGTATTAGTCCGCAGTCTTCACTGTCGAGCGCTTGCCAATTACTACTTAAGCGTACGAGTGCGAAGTCTATTTCCTCATACTGACTCTTATTAGAGATTTCATTTTGTTCACGTAAATCGAGCCCAATAACTAAAGATGGCGGTGGGCTGTATGACTCAAGTATTGAATTGTCAGTGATCAGAATTGCAGAAACGTCCTTAACCGTAAGAGATTGAAGCTCGGTTTTATTCTCGATTGAAAGAAACGTTGCAACCTCTAGTTTTTCGACATCTTTCTGACTTACGAAGCCCAGAGTGCCTGGCCGATCACCTACCTGATTAAGCATTTTTGATAATTTTCTCATCGATAATACCTCCTACTCATGTGGTTCCACTTAAATCATGGAGCCACCGGTGGGAATCGAACCCACGACCTACGATTTACGAAACCGTTGCTCTACCCCTGAGCTACAGTGGCCTTGAGGATCGCTCGTGCGATGTCTGTGGCATGAAGCGAATCTTTTGATTATGGAGCCACCGGAGGGAATCGAACCCTCGACCGACGGTTTACAAAACCGTTGCTCTACCGCTGAGCTACAGTGGCGCTATAAACATAGGTTAGGATACACGAGTCTGGCCGTGTGTTCTCGCCCGTAGTTGGTTGATGAATTTGGCAGAAGGTTTGCTTTAGACAAAGGGGGAGATTAGAATCTTTAGTCTGCCTACTTGAAATCAGTTTATGGCATCGGTGTTGTAGGAAGGTGATTAATTGTGAAGAGGACTTGGCAACCTAAGCGCCTTCCGCGTAAGCGAAAGCTAGGATTCAGAAGTAGAATGTCCACTAAAGGTGGAAGAGCAGTAATTCGTCGCAGGCGAGCTCGCGGTAGGGTTCGGCTGTCGGTTTAGAGCCTATAGTCAACAGCAGGCCTGTTGTGTTGAGAGCATAATTAAGCTGATTTGTGATGTCCAAACATAACGTAAGTTTCGAAACTATGCGGAGTCGTGTGGATTTTCAGTTAGTAATGAGTCATGGCAGTCGATCTCGAGGTAAATTGGTTACCGTTCTAGCATTGCTACGGGACGATGATCAGTCAATAGGTCGAGTTGGAATTACCGTTAGTAAAAAGGTTGGTAATGCGGTACAACGGAACCTCGTGCGTAGACGAATCAAGAGTATTATCAGAAATTTTTCTTTGAGTACAGATTATTTGGTCGTGATAATTGCTCGACCAGAAGCACGCCTGGCAGCTTTTGGCAATCTAAGTCAAGAGATTGAGCACTGCTTTTCAAAGCTTGATTTGGAAGCACCGGCATCAGTTACTGTCGCGCGTAGCAGCCTAAAGCATTAGTCTCTTATATCTAGGTAGTCTGTCGTCTGACATCACCGAAACTGTATTAATTTAAGTAAGACGCAGGCGTTTGAGCTGAGCAACAAGCACGAAAATTCTTATTCCTAGATTAGTGAGCAGGTTGAGTTAATGACCGTAATTAGTGGTTTGGGTAGTAGGGCACTCTTGTTGCTTGTACGTTTGTATCAAAGGTACCTATCTCCACAACTGAGTCCCGCATGCCGATTCGAACCGACATGTTCAGAGTACGCAAGAAATGCGCTGGAGAATTATCGGCCAATTGAAGCTTTAATAAAGATTTTTGGACGTCTATTAAGGTGTCGCCCAGGTGGCGGTAGCGGATACGATCCAATTAGATAAATGTTCAAGTGGATAGGCGTTTAGACATTTGAGGTTTGGAGTGTAACAGTGGGTAAGATGTTTCACGTGGAACAATCCTTTTCTGCAATTTATGCAGTTATGGGCGTAATGCTTATTTTGCTTTTAAGTTCTGCTTGTGGTGCACGACTCGCTAATCCTGAAGGCTGGTCTCCTCCGCTAGAGTTAGCAGACTCGATTCTGCTAGCCCAAGTGGATAGAGGCCGTATTTCTGGTATTGATATATCGGAATCTTCAAACCGTATGCTGCTTTGGTCTTTTCCAGAAGTGCAGCTTGAAGATATCGCCGACGAAGGCGGTGGCTTTTTGAGCGGCTTGTTCGGCGGAGGGTCTGGTAGTAAATTTTCTGAAGATCCGTTTTATGCAACGCCTTTAGTGGTTGGACGAGATGATATATATATAGCATCAAATTCTGGTGTTGTAAGAAAATTATCTCTTTTAGGTGGCGTAAGAGATAATCCTACTCAGATTTGGGCTAGTGAGTTAGAGGAAAAAGTCATTTCGAGCCCCGTTCTTGCCGATGGTTATCTCTATATAGCGACAGATCAGGGTTCGATTTTTAAGATAATGGCTAATTCAGGCGAGATACTTCAGAGATGGGCCACTGGGACTGATCGAATTTGGTCAAGCCTTCATGTGTTTGAAGGTAGCCTGGTTTTAACGGATATGAGGAAAGGGCGGATGATTTTTCTGGATCTGATGTCTGGTGAAAGAATGGGTGAATTAAATTTGAACGGTGGTGTACCAGGTGATGGCTTGTTTGTGAATCAGGCAGGCTATATTGGTACCTTTGGATCAGAATTATTGAAAGTTGATCTGGATCGGCCCGAAATTGACTGGAGAATCTCGACAGATGGCTGGATTGTAGGCCAGCCGGTGATTGATGGATCGAATTTATACGCGCCCACTACCCGTGGGACTATATATTCGGTTGATGTGAATTCTGGTCGTATTTTGTGGTTTCGTAGTTATCCTGAGTCAAATTTTCGTGCGAGGCCAGTGATTTACCGGGATTCGATAATACTCGTCGACAGAGATGGACTTGTTTTAGCGTTGGAACTTGATACTGGGAACAAAATGTGGGAATCCGTTACTGGTCGGGATATCGATGCAAATCCTATTTTGATCAAAGATATGCTTGTCGTGCTTACAAAAGATAATCAATTACTAGAGATAGATGCTTTAACCGGCTCTGCACGGCTTCTTTTTTCAGGGCGGCAAGGTAATACTGATGATTAATATCGGAATTAGGAGATTGTTGTGCCTATAGGAGCAATTTGGCGAACATGTTTAGAGACCCCTCTGGTAAATGTAATGGTGGGTCTCACTAATGTTTCGTTAGGTGATTATGGTTTGGCACTTCTGCTCTTTACATTTTTGTCTCGTGCGCTTTTATTTCCCTTGACGATTCGAATGTTGAATTCGATGAAGAAATTACAGGAAATTCAGCCGCGTATGCAGGAGATTCAGAAGAAATACTCGGATCCTAAGCGACGGCAAGAAGAGACTATGAAGCTTTATCGGGAGGCAGGAGTTAATCCGTTGGGGTGTTTGGGTCCGCAACTGATACAGTTTCCTATTTTCATCGCACTTTACCAAGTCATCAGAATTACTCTCGGCAGCACGCCTGAGTCAGTAGTGGCGTTATCTGATCGTTTGTATGATTATGCGTGGCTACAGAATAGTATTCCTTTATCAAAAGACTTCTTATGGCTTGATCTTGGTGAAAATGGTGATTTCACCTTAGCTGCACTAGTTTTTTGTTCTATGTGGCTTCAACAACGAATTTCCTCGAACAGAAATTTAGCGAGCCGTAGCGACAACCAGCAACAGATGAATACGATGATGCAGTGGATGTTTCCATTGATGTTTACTTGGTTCGTCCTTGCAACACCGGCGGGATTAGGTTTGTATTGGGGAAGTAGCACGCTCATAGGAATAGTGTTGCAGTGGATTTTTGTTGGCCCTGGCGATTTCCGTTGGGGTTCATTGATTCCAAATTTAATTCGGCGCCAGATCGGGATGGACGATTTCGTTCCACCTAGCACCGAATCAAGTGGTAAAGAAAAAACAGTTTCTCAAGATAATGATGAAGAGAACTCAGAGAAGGAGGGCGATAATGACGAATCAGAAGGATCAAGACAGTCGGCAAGTGACGGTAAGCGCGAAAAGCGTCGAGGAGGCGATAGAGCAGGGTCTGGCAGATCTAGGGATCAGCAGGGATCAGGCAGACGTCGACGTCGAAAAAGACGCTAAGGAGGGTTTTCTTGGGATAGGCGGACAAGATGCGGTAGTAGTTATTACTGCGAAGGCGGATCGAGCGAAGAAAGAACGAGGTAAGCGCAGTCCGCGTTCTGGTGATTCTAAGAGGCCTAATCGAGATAAGGATAAATCTGGTGCTGGTCGTGCCAGGAAGCAATCCAGCGGTGAAGATGATGCTGGAGACTCGAGCAAGCAAATTGATCGTAGGTCTTCACAAGACGATGATTCTGCGGCTGAGAAACCTGAAATAATAGGAGTCTCTCAAGATGATGAGATTCCTATTCCGGGGTCACCGCAGGATCTGCCTTTGCAGCCTTCGGGAACGTATGAGGACGAGGTAGATGAGGCTGGGAGCACTCTTAGGGATGTACTAACTCTTCTTGGCTTTACGGGTACAGAAATAACGATGAGTGAGAATGAGGATTCAGATACTGATCGGGAGCGTCGTGATGTCACACTTGAAGTCGACGCGACTGATGAGGAATCAGCAGATAATATAGGCGTGTTGATTGGTAAACGTGGCGATACCTTGAGTTCACTTCAATACCTGCTAAATACCATAGTGGGTAAGGGAAAACAAGGTTCTCCTATTTTCTCTGTAGACATAGAGGGATACCGTCGAAGGCACCATGATAGGTTGCGTGAGTTGGCCGAAGAGGTAGCAAATGATGTTAGTGAGACTGGCGACATTATTGAGTTAAAGCCAATGTCTGCCGGTGACCGACGAATAATTCACTTAAGTCTGCAAGAGCGTACAGACATAGCCACCCAGTCTATCGGACGGGGCAGGGACAGGAGAATTGAAGTACTGCCAGCAGAGGATAATGACGAGACAGATGAGGGATCTGATGGAGGGTTCGACGACGAAGAAGAGTAATACTTAGGTTTAAGTTACTATTCTGTTCAGATAATGCTTATTATTGTGACTCATTTATAAGGGTCTTGATGGTTTGGCAGTACCGTTGGAAGAGTTAGATCGCCTGAATATGTCAGAAGTGTCACATGCTGCAGAGCCTGTTTTGATAGTGGGTCTGGTTACCCGCGATATGTTTTCAGCAAATGAATCAACTCCAGGTGGGGTTCCAAGCTACGCCGGTCGAACGGTCGCTGCGCTTGGTGTGCGGGCAAATATCCTAACTATTGGGTCTCGAGATCTGGACCGTAGTGCACTAGTAGGTCACACGGTTAAAATTGTAGAAGACTCCGAGACGCTTACTTTTCGTATTGGGCAGACGCAAACTGGTGAACGTTCGCTGCGTTTAGTTAACAGACCTACAAGGGCGCTTTGTGCGTCTGATTTACCAGTAGAGTGGCCGAATCCGAAGAATATTATTTTCGGACCACTTCTCCCGGACGATATTGATATTGAGTCCTTTTATAGGAGATTTCCAGACTCTAAGATGTGGATTATTGGGCAAGGTCTGCAGCGTACTATTGAAAGTGATCAGAGCATTGGAATGAATTCGTCACCGACGGATAATCTCAGGCAATTGTGTCGGTCCGGCGTGACTATTTTTTTGTCTAGTAGTGAGACGAGTGGTTGGTCGGAATCAGATATGGATGAATTGGTCGCAAGCTGCGAATTAGTAGTTGTTACGAATGGGGATCAGGGTGCAGACCTTAGATCGCGGGGCGCAAGTTATACTGTTGATGCGATTCCAGCGCGAGCTGTAGATGCAACAGGCGCTGGAGATTCGTTTGCTGCCGCATTTGCTATAACTAGAGAGATTAGTCTGGTTGCAGCAGTGAAGACGGCAGTAGGTTATGGAGCGATGGCTGTGGAGAAGTCAGGTCCAGCACCGATGCCACGTTGGCCGGAAGTTCGGTCAATGCTTCGTGACTCTAAAGTGAAGAGCGAAGTTAGTGGGAGAAACCACGTAGAAAAGCAAGCGGTGATTATCGCAATTGCTAATCAAAAAGGTGGAGTTGGTAAGACGACGACAGCTGTGTCTATCGCTGCAATACTCGGTGAAATGGGATTGCAGGTTTTATTGGTTGACTCGGATCCGCAAGCTAATGCTACGTCCTCATTGATTGGCAGAGAGGCTAGCGAGTCCAGTGACGCTCTTTACCGTGTCCTAATTGAGGGTGAGGATGTATCTAGGCTATTAGTTGCGACTCAGTCATCTGGATTATCCCTGCTAGGGAGTTCCACGGCATTGGCCGGAGCTGAAATCGAGCTAGTGGGTACCATGGCTCGAGAGACGCGTTTAAAAAGTGCGCTTTTTTCGCTGCAAAGTGATTTCGACGTGATCATCATAGATTGCCCTCCCGCACTGGGCCTTTTGACTATAAATGCCTTGGTGGCGTCAAATTTTGTTTTAATACCTCTACAGTGTGAATATTTTGCACTTGAGGGGTTGAGTTCACTTCAGGAGACTATTAAATTAGTGACGGAAAATTTGAATTCGGAGCTCAAAATTCTCGGTATCGTGCTCACTATGGTTGATAACCGAGCGAATCTTGCTGCTGAGGTGGAGCGAGAGGTGAGATCACGATTTGCTGCAACATTTGAATCAGTAATTCCAAGATCTGTGAGACTTGCGGAGGCACCAAGCCATATGCAAACAATTTCTGACTATGCGCCTGATTCGGCTGGCGCGATTGCTTATAATTCATTGGCGCTTGAAGTCATCGAGCGACTTGATTTGAAGCCGTAACGAAGAGAGGGATGGTGTATATATGGGTGGTTCACCCCGTCTAGGAAGAGGATTAGATGCTTTGTTTCAAGGCTCTCCTCAGAAAAATGAGTCGTCAAAGACTACGAGTGAGAGTAATCTGATTCAAGTCACCCTGATCTCACCAGATCCGGAGCAACCACGAAAGCATTTTGATGAGGCAGAACTTGAGACTCTAAAGCAGTCGATAACGATTCATGGCGTTTTGCAGCCTATTTTGGTCACTAGATCTCATTTGGATAATTCCAGATTTCTCATTATTGCTGGCGAGCGCCGATGGCGAGCAGCGCGAGCAGCTGGTTTGGACAGCATCCCGTGCGTAGTGCGCGAGATGGGAGAGAATAATCATTTGATGTTGGCCTTAGTGGAAAATCTGCAACGGGCCGACTTGAGTACACTTGAGGAAGCTGAGGCATTTAGACAACTGCAGGAAAAATTTGGGTTAACTCAACAGGAGATTGGTGATCGACTTGGTCGTTCGAGGAGTGCAGTCGCAAATGTTCTACGACTTCTTGATCTTTCGGGCGGAGCTCAGGGATATTTGCGTGATGGATCTATTTCCTTCGGTCATGCTCGAACTTTGCTGCAGATTCAAGATGGGTTGGAACAAGTAAGGCTATGCGAATTAATTGTATCCAAGCAACTGAGCGTTAGAGATCTTGAGCGATTGCTGGCTCAAAATGTGGCAAAGCCAATCGTGAAGTCACAGCCTAAGAACCGAGAGGATGCAGGGCTTGAGGATGCCATCCAACAAGCATTGGGTACAAGGGCTAAGCTGCGCCGGAATTCGAAAGGTGCCGGCGCGCTTACAATTTATTTTTATTCTGATGAGGAGCTTACCGGAATCCTTGATAGTGTTATTGGTGAGAATCAATTGTAGTTATTGCGGTAGGTCGTTCGTATGTGAAAGGAGATAAGAATGGAACCATCTGTATATTCAAACGATGTAGAGGCGAAACTGGCAGAATTAGGAATTTCGTTACCAGAGATAACTAGCCCACTAGCGCTATATCAACCAGTTCGACGCGGAGGTTATTACCTCTACGTATCCGGACAGATCGCAATCAGTGAGGGTTCACTTGTGCACCCAGGGGTAGTTGGAGACAGTGTGGGAGTTGATTCGGCAATTCAAGCAGCTCGTATATGCACGATTAATGGTTTAGCTGCAGTGAAGAAGTTTATAGGTGGATTAGATGGAATTCGACTTATGAAGTTGTCAGGCTACGTCGCCTCAACACCTGATTTTCACCAACAGCCCAAAGTTATAGATGGCGCAAGTCAGTTATTAATTGATGTGTTTGGCCCCGAGGTGGGTATGGGCGCTAGAGCGGCCATCGGAGTTTCTGCTTTACCTCTTGGTTCTTCAGTAGAGGTTGAGCTAATGTTTGAGTTGGATCCGGCTGTTTATAGTTGAGAATTGAATTATGGTTTTCAATAGACTGATTGTGAATTGAGGCTAGCATGTCGCGTATTGATTTTGTGACCGGAGCCCCGGAAAAGTATGCTCATCTTGTCGATGATTTAATTCAAGTCAGGACAGAGTTAAGGGCAGTTGTGAACTCGTTTTCTGAGGCGGAGATGCGATTGGGGAGAGCTGACGACATCTGGTCAGCTAAGCGCACGCTTGCTCATATTGGCGTTTATGTTCATGTAAATGGCATATTCATTCATCGTATGGTAACTATGACTGATCCACAAAGAGTGGGCGTGAGCGAGGATCAGGAAATACAGGCGCGTGGTTTTATGAACCGGTCAAGTCTCGAGCTTTTGGACTATATAGATCAAGAAATACAGGAAACCGTTGAGCTATTGGCTCATACTCCTGATGCAGCGTGGGGCCGCCGAGGAATAGTTGAGGGCAATAGTCGTTCACTTAGACAGCGGGTAGTGAGTCATGCGGATCATATTCGCGATCATATGGCCCAAATTAGTGCCTGCAAGTGACTAATTAATTTGCCTCAATTGGTAAATGTTCGAGGTAGGACCATTCTGCCCACGACCCATCATAATTTTTCGTGTTTGTCCAGCCTAGGAGTTCAGACATCACAAACCAAGATACTGCTGATCTAATACCTCCGCCACAGTAGGGATAGACTGGCGTATTTCCGTCGACTCCAGACTTCGCATATAGGGCGATAAGCTGTTCGGTATCAAGCAATTGTGCATCCTCATCTAGTAAATCTTCCCAATTCAAGTGTGAGGCTCCAGGGATCCGTCCATACCTTGTAGCAGGATGCTCGCCTGGCAGACCAAGATATTCTTCGCTTGAGCGGCAGTCGAGGATTAGGCCGGTCTTTTGGTTATTACTGACAGCTAGAACGTCTTCCTGATCTACTATTATATTTTGATTTGCCGAGTCAACTTCGCAGATTACCTGTGTTGTATCTATTTCAGATGTGGTTGTAGGAAATCCAATTTTTTCCATGGCGGCGACCGATGTAGCCGCGATAGATACGTTTTCGACACCGAAATACTTAAGTACCCAGTAGGCTCTGTACGGCCATGGTGATATATCTCTCGCCATGCAAACTATCTTTTGCGATCCATTTTTACCTAAGATACCCATTCTGCCCAGAGTGGATTCGAGTTGTTGTTGTTCTGGTGCAAGCGCTCGAATTCCATTACGTTCAGTGGTAAAGTCTCCATAGCCATCTGCCCATACCGCTTTCAACAGGTGTCCTTCATGATATTCAGTTTTCGTGGCGCCAACGTGAAGAAAAATGATTTCAGGATCGTCGAGGTTATTCATAATCCAATCAGCAGACGCAATTGCACTATTAGAGTTAGTCATTGTTTATTGTCCAATACAAATCAATTAGTCTGTTTTCGAGCTTTCATTTTCAGGATTACGTCGTTTGCCCCCACGCTTTCCTCGGCGACGGTTTTTAGTTTGGGGCGAATTGCTTTCTTCGGATGAAGTTTGTTCTGCCTTTGTGCCGGCGGGTCTCCGCCGAGCGATTTGACTACTATTGCTCTTGCTAGAGGTAGTACTACGTCGAGGCCTACTTTTATTTTTGTCTTGTTTTCGCTTCTCTGGCTGCTTGCGATTCGGATCGGAGTCTTTTTCAGCTGGCGTATCTATCGGCGTGAGCACGGCCAGTAAATTCTTTTGTCGTTCTTCATCCTCTAAACGAACAGCTGCTTCGACTTTACTATCGAGTTCAATTGGTCTCACCGTAGTACCCATCTGAGAGCGTAATTCCGCGGCAGATATCTGAATAATTTCTCCCGTATCTTTGAAGTGAAGTCTCACTGTTTCACTCAGATAATTGATTGAGAGAACCTTCGCTCTGCCTGCAGGGGTGCTGATGGTTTTGCCGATTTTAGGAAGTGTTCCGGCAATTTCTCTGTAGGCATCTACTTCGAAGGTTAGGCAGCAGAGTAATCGGCCACATACTCCGGATATTTTTGAGGGATTGGGGGCGAGGCCCTGATCTTTAGCGAGTTTAATTGAAATGGATGGAAAGGTAGTCATCCAAGAAGAGCAACAGAGTTCTCGGCCACAAACGCCGAAACCACCAGTTTCTTTTGCTCTATCACGATCCCCAATTTTCGTTAAATTAATTGTTTCAGAGTAATTTTCGGACAGAATCTTTAATAAATCATTTTCTCTACGATGTTGCTGATCGGGTGCCGTATATTTAATATCAAGGTAATTTCCGGCAAGGTCATAGTGGAGACTCGCGACACGTATCTTTGAGTTTATACGTGCCGCATACGCTTGTGTGCGGCGGATTTCTTCCTTTGCTTTGTCTTTTGCTTGGTGTTCACGAGACATATCGTCCTCAGTTGCCAAGCGTTCAATTACTCGGATAGGACCCCTTGTGCTCCCGGCCATGACTTGGTCAGGTGTCAGGACTACGCGACCAACACGTTCGCCGCGGTTGGTGCTGATTATCACATAGTCACCGATTTTTAAGTCAATTTCTCCGGGGCTACAATATAAGAGCTCTGCGGCAGTAGACAGGCGGACACCTGCTATTTTTTCCATGATTTTTCCAGTCAGTATGCGAATACTCTGTAACTTACAAAGTGTCGTTATTTAATGGTCAGACTTGTATTCTAATGAGTGTTGGAGAGTTGTGGTATATCAATCATCATTACGTCTAGTGCAAGCCTTGCGTTGACATTTACCTGAAGATTATTTTCAGCTTCTTCGAGTGCCGTAAGTGCCTGAAGAGCGATTTGGGAAGTCAGTTGCGAGTCAGACTTATGGTGAAAAATAGAAAGTTCGATTGAGACAATATTCGCTGCTATCTGGAGCGCTTCACGCCACCAGGCCTTCCAAATATTTAGTGTTTCAAGCACCACCTCAGGTTCGTTACGCCAAGCTTTACCTAATCTTTCACTATAATTCATTCGGTCCCGGCTTCCAGCACGGGCGAGAATTTCGATATCTTCTAGTATTGAGTTAAGTGTTATTTCATATGCTGGGTCGGTTAATTGGGTGTATGCACGGCCATAGCACCCCTTGGTTATTGTTGCGTATTTATTGGCAGACTGAATGTCATCGGTTAAGTTAGATTTCAATATTGCGTCCGCTAATAAATCTCTGGACATTGCAGGTATTTGCACTAGTTGGCAACGCGATTTTATGGTGAGATTAAGATTGCCAGGATTAGCTGAAAGCAACAGTATTGTGGTGTGCGGTGGGGGTTCTTCAAGTTGTTTGAGTAAAGCATCCTGCCCACTTGGCGGGACGTCATCTATGGAATCAATAACAAATACTTTATGAGTTCCGGTGAAAGATTTAAGATTCATATCTTTATTCATACTTCGGATCTGGCAGACTCCGATAGATCTTGTTGGGTGAATCCCGCAGCCACCTTTGCATTCTCCACCGATTCGAACCCACTGAACATCACCAAATTCTTCTTTTTCAATTGCGTCGTAAATTGAGTATGAGTTGTTTTGTTTACCGTTCGGTGAAAAAAGTTCCTGAGTAAATCGAGTTGCAAGAGTTCTCTTACCGACAGCTTTAGGGCCAGTAATGAGATAGCTTCGGCTAAACTTATTGTTTTTGATGTCTTCCTGCAAAAGTTTTACTGCTTGTTCAGCCCCATGCATTCCCCAGTTGGTTATTTCGCCGTTGGACTGGACTTTTGCCTCGCTATCGAACAACACAACTAAGCTCCTACGGACTATCAGTCGATATCAAGGGGCCAATTTGATCTGTGACATCTAAACTTGTGAGGTCATCATATGTTTCTCTTCGCCGTATGACGTACGCTTTGCCGCCTTCAACCATGATAACGGCTGGTTTTAGGGAGAGATTATAGTTTGACTCCATGGCCAACTGGTAGGCACCAGCAGCTGGAATAGCGATCAACTCGTCTCTTTTAAGGACAGGCAATTTTACATCTCTCGCGAGGACATCACCTGATTCACAGAACTTTCCTGCAATAGTTACTGTTTCTTGGGCAGGATCGAATGGCCTTTCCGCAGCCATTACTTCATACTCTGAGCCATAAATGGCCGGGCGTATATTGTCAGACATGCCGCCGTCCACCGCTACATAAGTTCGAATACCAGGTATTTCTTTTCTTGAACCGATTGAGTAGAGAGCAACTCCGGCCCTAGCTACTAAAGCTCGCCCTGGTTCAATGATTAGTCTTGGTGGAGGAAACGAGAGCAGATCTGCTTGCTCTGCAAGTGTTTCGCAAATTGCGCTGGCATATGCTGAGGGTTCGGGGGGATTGTCGGAGTTGGTGTATGCGACCGCGAAACCTCCTCCTGGAGAGAAATCAGATACAAGGATGCCTATATCTGAAAGGTGCTTTATTAATTGCGCACCGACTTTGACTCCAGCTATATAAGGCTCCATCCCGAATATTGGGCTGCCAAGATGCATGTGAACTCCCCGAAAGTCTAGATGCTTCGCCTCATTAATTTTGATGCATGCGTCATATGCTTCGTTATTTTCAATTGCCACTCCAAACTTAGAGTCCACGAGTCCCGTCGTAGTGGCTGCATGCGTATGTGCATCGACACTGGGTGAAATTCGAAGCATTACTTTCTGGATTATTCCCATTTCTTCAGAAATTGACTCAAGCAACTCTATTTCATCGACACTATTTATAACGATGTGGCCTAATTTATTTTCTAAGGCTTCTCGTAACTCGTTCGCTGTTTTGTTATTTCCGTGAAAGGCTGAGTGGGAGACATCAACGCCTGCTCTTTGTAAAACAGCCATTTCGCCACCAGACACGACATCAAATGAAAGTCCTTCGCCCGCTAGGAATTGAGCCATCGGAACATTGATCCATGCTTTTGACGCATAGTGAACTTCGACTCCATATGGCCACTTTGCATTAAAGGCCTTTATATACTCCGAGGCCTGATTTCGTAATGTTTTTGCGTCGTATATATACAGTGGGGTACCAAATTCATTTGCGAGATCCCTTGTGGAGCAATCACCAATAGTCAAAGTACCCTCGTCTGACGTGGAGCTACTGAGTGGCAATATTTTTTTGAGTGGTAAATCTAGTTCGGTAGTCATAAAACCTCAATTTATTAATTAACTATGAAAAGGTGACGCCAGTTATCCAGAGACTTGGATGTCCATGTCACGATGTTCTATCCCTGCGTCTAAATATATCTTGCCTCGTGCCTGATAGCCTAATTTTTCGTAAAATCCCAACGCTTGTACTTGTGCCGAGAGAGTGACTATTGAATATCCTCGGTCAGCTGCAACTTGGTGGCATTTGTCCATAACTAATCTTCCTACACCAGTTTTCCGAGCGTCGTATCGAACTGCTACGCGGCCAACATGAAGATGGGTTTCCTTAGAGCTTGAAATGATGGAGTTGCCCTCAACAAACATTCGCGCAGTAGCGGTAATCTTATTATTTTCTTTTGCAATAAGATGGATGACTTTATCATCGACAATTGATTCGAGCGTATCTAGATCGTCAATTTCTTCCTCTTCGGGTACCAGTTGTTCATCTATGAAGACAGAGGATCGTAGATCCAGTATTGCATCTAAGTCTTCTTGAGTTTTGACTATTTCGATAAAAATTGGCACTTCTAAGAAACCTTCATTCTATTTATTATACTAAGTGTGTATAGCGAGGTGGGTATTATTGTGAATATTGATTGGTCTGACGTGCGTCATGAAGCAGAAGGTGCATTTGTCCGGTACCTACAAATTGATTCATCAAACCCACCTGGACGTGAGACTCCTGCGGCGCAGTTTTTAGGTGAACTTCTTGAGAAAGAGGGAATTACTCCTGAGTACATTGAAATTAAGGATGGGCGTAAGGCTGTTTTTGCTCGTTTGAAAGGCTCAGCCCATAGTCGGTCGTTAATGCTAGCGTCGCATACTGATGTTGTTCCAGCCCGCAAAGAAGACTGGAGGGTAGACCCCTTTGGGGGTGAAATTATCGAGGGTAAGATATATGGCCGAGGTGCTGTAGACATGAAGAGTGTCACAATTTTTCATCTTTTTTGTATGATACTGATTAAACGTTTTGATATACCTTTGAGCCGAGATTTGGTTTTTCTTTCGGTACCTGATGAGGAAACTGGGTCTCGATTTGGAATGAAGTGGTTAATTGATAATCGACCGGAACTTTTTGACTGTGAGTTCAGCCTTAATGAAGGTGCATCTGGGCTGGAATCGTTTACATCCATTCCACTAGACATATTTCAAGTGGCAGTTTCTGAGAAGCGCATGGCGCCGTTTAAGCTCACAGTGAAAGGCACTCCTGGACATGGCAGCAAGCCAACGGTTGACAATCCAATTGTTCACTTAGTGGAGGCGTGCGAAAAGCTAGTTAATTGGAAACGGGATCTTGATATTTCCGAACAAAACACCCTACTCGTTCGAACGTTAGCTGATAAAAGTTTAATTAACAAAGACTTTGACTTTAAAAAGTTGCGCCAAGACGGATTAATGTCTCCCGATATGGAAGCTGGTCTCACCAATACCATTAACCTCACTATTTTTAATAGTGGGTTTAAGTTTAATGTGATCCCAGGAAGTGCGGAGGCTCTTTTTGATTGCAGACTGCTTCCGGGGATGGATTTGGGTGATTGGCAGGCACAAGTTGAGAGCCAAATTAATGACGATAGAATAGTATTTGCGTATGCGTTAGAGGAAATTCCTAATGAGCCGGACCCAGTGATATCTGAATGGGGTAACGAATTATCAGTCGCGATCGAAAACTCTGTTAAGGATTTCTTTGAGGATGCTGTCGTGTCACAGACTACCTCAACTGTCGGTACGGATAATCGATTTTTGAGAACCTTAGGCATACCGTCTTATGGTTTTATACCTTGTCTTTTTTCCCAAGCGGAGCTGGATGGTTTTCACGCTAATGATGAATTTTTAACACAAGATAATTTTAAACTGGGAGTGAAACTCATGTGGAGTGTGGTGGCTAAAGTAGTGTGCGCAAAGTAAAACTGATTTCAAATTAAAGGCCAAGGCACGCATCGTTCGTAGAACATTTCTGGTAGGGTGCCAGCTTTGATAAGATTTTCTATCCTGTCTAACATTGCTGAAATCTCGCTTTCTGAGAGCATTGAAAATATTTGTCGACCACTGTTTGAGTCTGTAATCAGGGCGTGAACTTTTTTTAGATCGGCAGACCAGTTAGCTGGAATTTCTAATCCGCTGTAGTCCCAGATGACTGTGCGAAGCTTACGCTCTGTATGGAAGCTCAAGCCATTGTCGATTCCCCATATATTATCTTGCTGATCTCGGAGTATATGCCCTGCTTTTCTATCAGCATTATTTATAATAATGTCCAGTATTGCAAGCCTCAGGAAGGAATAATCTAATTTCACTAAAGGGTTACTCCTTTTGAAGGAGCTACTTTTTTCGTAGTTGATCTCACCTGATAAACCAAGTGTTTCCTGTAGATAGAAATAATGTTCATTTGGGTCGTGGTTTATGAACAGTTGTATTGAGCCGATTCCATGTGGCGCATCAGGTTGGATAACCGTAGGCGGAATGATGTTCCAGTTCAGCAGTTTTGATAACTGGTACGCTGCCACTTCACGTTGATAGAGGTTAGGAGGAAAATCCCAGAGCGGTTGTTCTCCTTGCGCAGGCTTGTATACCACTAAACCTTCTTGAAATTCAGCGTGTGTAAGAGTCGCAAGGAAAACGTAGTTAGATGCTCGACTGAATTGCCTTAAATCTTTAAATTCGGAATTTAACATGATGTTTTCAATTTCGTCATCATGTGGGTCCCATGAATTCGCTATTTCAGTGAGTAGAGTCATGTACGTGGCCGTAGTCCTTCAGTCTTTTTTTGATGAACCCGGAAATGTGAGTTCGAAGTCAGCTAAAACATTGATTTGTATTTTAATAGGATCAGTCGTTGCGTTAGGAGACCAGATGGTCACGGTACCTGTCGAGTATGAACCAGGAAGTAATGTCGGATTAACTTCGATTCTGAGTGAATTCTTGGCGCACAGAGATGAATTACATTCGTAATCTGAACCTACAGCTATTCCTGTGGGTGGCGAGAGTTGTAAAAAGCCTGAATCTGACTTAGCCCGCCAGGTGGAGAGCCCAGTCCCAAAGTTTTTTACTGGTACGTCAACCCACATAGTGGCAGCTGGGTTATTTATGCGGATTGTTTGAGTTCGGTCGGATGCCGAGAAAATAGGGCTTCCAACAATTACTTGTATTTGATTTTCTGCCGGCGATGAAATTGATTCAGCATGAGACGGTTTTGGGGTGATGAGGTCCATATTTGTATAGGGGGCGAAGAAATTACTTGGTGCAAGTGCGGATCTCACGTTCGGATTATTGAGGTCAGGAAGTGAAGCCGGAATAGAATCCCAGAGCGTGCTGCCACTCACTGATGGAGGATTTTTTATACAACCCCATACTAATTCTTGATAAGGAAATTGGTTATGGCTTTGTGAGCCATTACATAGGTAGGGCGTTCGTGGCCAGGGGAACATGGGGTCAAGTGGATGGTTACTGCTCGAGGATCCAGCACCCGTGAATCCGTTATAAGCCCATGTTGCGTAATACCAATTTTCTATGATTTCAGGAGATGAATTTGTATCAGTCCCCATAATCGGTGCGCTTTCCGGAGCATTGTTCCACTTGGATCCAAGTATTTTGACGCCTCGTGCGATGTTGTACGCAAAATGTGTAGCAGTTAGAGCCTGTGTATCAGATGGTTGATTGTCTACTCCGAGAGGAGTAGTCATTCCCGATGTTACTTGCATTATCCCATGTCCACAGTCAAATGAGATGGTGGAATCACCCACCCCACTCCACATAGTTGATTTTGTTGCCATGGTCATTCTGGTTTCGATCCATGCTATCGCCTTGATGAGTGTTGCTGGAATATGACCACCAGTCGTCGTGCGACTATATCGATCTCCTTGTTCCAGAATATCTAGAGAAAATCGGTTGTCTGTAGGAAATAATCTATTGGTAGAAGCAGCCTCAATAGCTGTTGTGTATAGGGTTCTATCTTCAGCACCTTCGTAAGTTGCGGGTCTATACACTCCGAATGCACATGCACTCGTGTTCTCAATATCCCAGTGAGAGAGAAATCCGAAAACAGTGCAAGAAAAAACTAGAGACAAAATAAAAAAAATGCTCACTCGAAGCTTGGTCAGGAATGTTCTAGTCATTTGACCACCACCCAACGATCGTTGTCTCAGATGCACTTTCTAACAGTGTACGGGTTCCTAAACTACGATCGATAATCATCAGGGAACTACTCCCTGGCTGTAATCCAGACGTTCCTGAATAATTTTTTATACTTAGGTATCTCCCGTCGCGTGACCATGAAATTGGAACATCAAACCCACGCTTCGGCGGAGGTAATTCTTCTAAGAATTTTTCGGAGAAAAGTATTACGGCACCAGATCGATTTTTCATATTAATCTGCCCGATAGATAGTAAATCTGTACGGGGTACCCATTTCGGGGAAAATTGTTCGTAGCTGTCTGATGTATAAGTGGTCAATTTTTTGCTACTTAAGTTATATATGACAGTTTGGTAGTTTAGCCGTTCAAATTTTTCCATGGCTACGAGATAGCTTAGCTGTGTTTTACCAGGGCTCAGGGAGAAATCTCTTGCGAATTCGTTCGAGGCGTGAAATAAGTTAGTAGTGTCCTTAGTGATCCTATCTACTGCGAGGACATCAGTACCACTCGACGTAAGTTTTGCAAAAATAATGTTATTTGTTGTGTCCTGACCCACGGGATAGACACCACCAAAGTTGGTACCGTATCCCGACTTAGCGAAGCTTTCTGAAAAGATAATGTTTTTGATTCTACTTTCCAAGTTAATAGTGATAAGTTCTTGGTGATTAATTTTTACGCGTTTATAAAGCAGAGTGTCTCCGTCATCTAACCATTGTGGCGAGCTTGTCGGATCAGCATCTGTGGCTAGTGCTGTACGTTCACCAGTAGTTAAATCGAGCGTCCACAGTGTCCCCAATAGAGTTGATTTGTTTGATTTCGTTGGCACGGCTATATAGGTAATTTTATTTTTGTATATTCCGTTCCCAAGGGTGATGGAGTGTGACGTAAACCTTCCAATTTGGGCGAGAAGTCGTGGCGGGCTATCACCCTCTGGACTTGAGAGATAGATTTCATCGAATTGTTCGTGAAAAACTGAATAAACAAGTGAATAATTTTTGTTATCCGATGTGAATACATGTTTCAGGTTAGACCAAGTCAGGGGTAGAAGAAGTAAGCCAAACAGCACAATTATACATATCAGAATTACAATGAATTTGGGCCAAAGTTTGTTAAATGAGCGTGGAATAAAAGCCATATCAGGTAATTCTGTGTATCGTAATCATCACACCGTCTTTTGAGGTTATCCTTAGTTATTAGTGGTTGCATCGGGGTCCACGATTTGTTGATTTAATTAATGGAGCGTCTCTCAGATGTTACTTTACTATTACATAGAGCTGCTGATGAAATCTCCAGTGGCCTTTGTGGTTTTTGTAGGGGCTTTTGCTTGTTCACTGCTAACCGCATTGATTTTACACGAAGTTTCCCATGGACTTGTGGCCTTGCTCCGAGGTGACCGAACAGCACTCGTACTCGGTAGATTGACGCTGAATCCTCGAGCTCACTGGGATCCTGTGGGAACAACCATGATGTTTATTCTTGGTTTCGGTTGGGCTAAGCCAGTACCTGTTAATCCTTATAACTTATCAAACCCGGTGAGGGATATGGCTTTAGTCGCCCTTGCTGGGCCAAGTATGAATTTTCTTATTGCTATTTTGGCGGGATTACCAATTCGATTAGGAATGGTGCCATTGATTCATCCATTTGCGAGCCCAGGGTATATGTCCTTAGGGTGGGAAAATCTGGTTGGTCTTTTTTTGGGAACTGTGATGTTACTTAATATCATTATCGGGGTTTTTAATTTGGTGCCTATACCACCTCTGGACGGGTCAAAAATTGTTCCCTTGTTTTTACCAAGCGTTCTACGGTCTGGATATGAAAAATTTTCACACTACGGGATGTTTATTCTTATTTTATTGATTATGCTTCCTTGGTTTGGTCTTCCAGGGATAGGTTCAATCATCGGGCCAGTAATTTCTAACTTGGTCCCAATTTTTTCTGGTGTAAACACGGTAGTATTTTAGATGAAAGAGAACGGGGTTTAAATATGACGGTAATAGCTATTTTAGGGACTGGACTTATTGGATGTTCAATTGGCCTCAATCTCAAAAAAATTTATAAAAGCGATAGTAAGAAGGCATCAGATCTAGTGATTCGAGGATTTGACAAGTATGGAGATGTTCTTAAAAAGGCAAAATCACTTGGCGCTATAGATAAGATTACATCTTCGCCCTTGGATGCAATCGCTGACGCAGATCTTATCGTTCTAGCAACGCCGATTTTGGCAATGAAACCACTTATCGAGGAGATATCAGGAAGTATTTCGAGGAAGTCAATCATTACTGATACTGGATCGACCAAAAGTGAGATACATGGCTGGATGAACGAATACTTGCCGGACCACACTGGATTCGTTGGAGGTCATCCTATGGCTGGAAAGACGGATACTGGTCCTGATGCTGCATCAGAGGATTTGTTTACTGGAGGTAGATGGGTAATTAGTCCACGGGTGAATAGTAGTGAGGCGGCTATCGCTACAGTACAAAATTTAGCTAAGCAGTGCGGCGCGAGCGTGATGACCATGGATCCTGAAGAACATGACTCGTATGTAGCTGCAATCTCTCATTTACCTATGATGGCTGCCACGGCGTTATTTTCTGTCGTTCGCGCATCTGAGGCCTGGCCCGAATTGTCTTTGTTGGCAGCTGGAGGTTTTCGAGACACTACCCGTCTTGCGGCCTCAGATCGGGATATGTCTTATGACATTACCTCGACTAACGCCGCTAATATAGTGCACTGGATTAATCGTTACATAGCTGGCCTTTCTGAGTTGCGTGATCAAATCGATTCTGGAGAAGCTTTGAACGAGGATCTCTACAAGCTGATTGCGGCAACTCAATGGGAGTATGATTTATTTCGAAACGGTAAGGTTGGTAGAGAAGAAAAAGGATTGTCTGATACCAAGGATATGGAACCAGGAATGCTTGACTTTCTAGCAGGTGGTTGGGTTCGGGAAAAATTGGGCCAGCTAAATAAAGATGCCGAGGATCGAAGTGCGCAAAGTGATCTAGAGAGATTACAACGCAGAGATATTTAGGAACGGTGCTAAGGATGAATCAGGATGAGCAGATAATTACTGCCCCTGCTAGAATCCGCGGAACCATTGCTGTTCCTGGCGATAAATCAATCAGTCATCGATCTTTGATGTTTGGAAGCCTGGCTGTGGGTACGTCAAGAATTACTGGGATTCTTGAGTCTGATGATATTGCCTCTACTATTTTTTGTCTCACGCTTTTAGGAGCGGACATTCGTATGGATGGGGAGGATGTTTTAGTTACTGGAAAGGGATTTGGGGGAATAATTGAGCCTTCAATTCCTTTGGACTGTGGAAATTCGGGTACTACTGCAAGACTTCTAGCTGGGATTATTTCAGGGTTACCATTTTCCTCGATTCTTACGGGCGATGAGTCTTTAAAATCTCGCCCGATGGCTCGAATTATTGATCCCTTAACTAGGTTAGGGGCTTCCATAAAATCAGAGAGTAGCGATAATTTATTACCTCTTCGGATTTCTCCTCCTTCCGATATTCAAGATAATTTGGTTATTGAGACGGGTGTAGCATCAGCTCAAGTGAAGAGTGCAATATTGCTGTGTGCTCTTTCGGCCGGCGTAAGTGTGACGATTAAAGAACCGCTACTATCACGCGATCACACAGAAAGATTATTAACCGCAATGGGTGCTGAATTCACTTATCCAACAGAGTTGTCGGATCATAGTGTGAAGCTACTTAAGAGGAAAAGCGAACTTAAATCTATCGATATGGCAGTACCTGGAGATATTTCGACGGCAGCACCCTGGATCGTCGCTGCAACATTGCATGAAGATGCTGAGCTTTTGCTTGAAGGTGTCGGAATCAATAAAACCAGAACAGGAATCCTAGACATTATGGAGATGATGGGCGCGAGCATAACGATTATTTCTGAGAAAAATATGGGTGGAGAGCCAGTTGCGAATTTGCTTATAAAAAGTGCTGATTTGAAAGGCGTCATTGTCGAAGGTGAGCTAATACCGCGGTCAATTGATGAACTGACATTAGTCGCCTTGGCAGGATCAAGGGCTTCAGGCCAGACCATAATTCGAGATGCTGGCGAGCTGCGTAATAAGGAAACGGATCGCATTGGGCGCACTGTCGACATTTTGCGCGGATTTGGAGTTGATATTGTCGGAACTGATGATGGATTTGTGGTCAAAGGTGGGAGTAAACTCAGACCTTCTGTATCGGACTCTTACGGTGATCACCGATTGGCTATGCTGGCGGCAGTCGCTGGGATTCTTGTTAAAGGGCAGTCACGCGTAACTAATGCGAGTGCTGTGAATATATCCTATCCAGCATTTTGGTCGGAATTTGAGCGAGTATGCGGCGATAATACGATCTAGGGTGTTCGAAAATAATATGTCTAATCTACTAATTTTGACTGGACCCTCAGGTGTGGGAAAAGATGCGGTTGTGGATTTACTTATTGAGATGAACTACCCGATTCTCAGACCACCAACTATGACGACTCGTACACCTAGACCTGGTGAGATAGAGGGGGTTCATCATTTTTTTGTTAACGCTGAGAAATTCCAAGAGCACGTAGATAACCGAGATCTTTTAGAAGATGCTTATGTTTATGGAAATCGATATGGGGTACCAAGAAAAAGCGTAGATTCAGCACTTCAAGACGGAAGTGATGTTGTTATCCGGGTCGATGTGCAGGGAGCTTTGTCGCTATCTAGGCTTTTTAAAGAAGCTTGTTTTGTTAGTTTAGAGACTGAATCATTAGAAATATTGAGAGATCGGTTGAAAGGTAGAGCTACCGAATCGATTAAAGTAATTGAGTCGAGAATTGCGGTGGCTGAGGAAGAAATTCGTGCAGCCAGAGAGTTTTGTCAGGTGTTAGTCAACTACGAGGATGACTTGGGGCGAACGGTCAGAGAACTGATTCAATTACTTCAGCATCATTCCGGTAAATCGGGGGCAAATTGACGCTTCTTTGTTATGCGGATAGGATTTATTCAAGAACTGGTGACTTACTAGCTTAATTAGGGGTATTTGGGATGATTCAAGCATATATGTTTCTGTGCGATTCATCCCGTAATTGGCTTAGCTCCTGAGATTTATAAATATTTCAAAGTGATTGAATTTATTCACACTGATTTATCTCACGGGCAGCGGGGTACCAGATGAATATGCCGAATGATAATTCCTTGGAGACTAATCTTTACCATCCAACGTTAGATGATGTCTTGGCGCTGTCTGATCCATATACGGTTGTGCCAATTTTTCGAGAGGTACGAGCGGACTTGGAAACACCGGTTTCGGCCTATCTGAAAGTGGCCCAAGATCGCGAATATGCGTTTCTTCTGGAGTCAGTCGAGGGTGGCGAGCGGCATGGTAGATATTCTTTTATAGGAACTGATCCGTATAAGGTCGTGTCATCAGAAACCGAGTCAGGTGATCCTCTTCTTGTAATTCAAGATGAGTTGGCTGAGTGGCGCGCCGCTCCGGTCGAAGATCTGCCAAAATTTCATGGTGGGGCAGTTGGCTATTTAGCATACGAATGTGTTACTCATTTTGAATCACGTGTGGAATCGAATAAGCCTTTCATCATTGCAATGCCCGACTCGAAAGTTATGTTCATCAAGAATCTTTTAGTGTTTGATCACGTAAGAAACACTATCAAGGTTGTATCTCATGTTCGATTAGAGGGTGATCGACGGTCTAATTACAATCAGGCTATAAGCGAAATTGATCAGTTGATAGAAAATTTAATGATGCCACTTGGAAATCTTCCATATAGCCCAAATTCGAAAATTCTGGAGTCACCAATTGAGCAGAATTGGTCAAAGAAGGAATACATAGATGCTGTTGATCGGGCGAAGCAATACATTATTGATGGTGATGTTATTCAAGTAGTGCTTTCGATGCGATTGTCGAAGAATACAGGTGTTCCGCCTTTCGAAGTATACAGAAGCCTGCGTGCTATTAATCCATCACCCTATTTATTTTTTCTACGATTTAAAGATACATATTTGGTAGGGTCATCACCTGAACTATTAGTTAATATTGAAGATGGATTAGTTGAAGTGCATCCGATCGCAGGCACGCGGCCTCGAGGCTCCTCAAAAGCAGAGGATGCGGCGCTCGCGGAGGAACTCAGTAATGATGCTAAAGAACTTGCCGAACATGTAATGCTTTTAGATCTAGGTAGAAATGATGTTGGTAGAGTAGCAAAGCCAGGATCGGTTCAGGTTACTCAGCAATTTGATGTTGAATACTATTCTCATGTCATGCATTTGGTGTCACATGTGACAGGCGAACTTCAGGAGAATATTACGGCGTACGATGCCTTACGGTCTGCTTTTCCAGCTGGAACAGTTTCAGGAGCGCCAAAAGTACGTGCTATGGAGATTATTAATGAATTAGAACCTGATCGTCGTGGTTCTTATGCCGGAGCAGTTGGCTTTTTTGATATGTCGGGCAACATTGAAACGTGTATAGCAATTCGCACTATTGTTATGCAGGATGGGAAGGCTCATGTACAGGCTGGAGCCGGCATAGTTTACGACAGTGATCCAGAGCGTGAGTATGAGGAATGTTGGCATAAAGCCGGGGCGTTATTAAAGGCACTTGATGATGCTGAAGTAAGGCAGGACTTTGAACTGACACAAGCCTTGGGTTACTAGGCAGATGATTTTGGAAGAATAATAAAATGACGGGACAGCAGATTCTTGGCTCGATGGCACTCTTGGTGCGTGAGGATCAAAAGGTACTTCTTGTTAAACATGAAAGAGGTCCATTTGCAGGTGAGTGGACGATGCCATTGATTCTCGTTCCAAATGCTCTCACTGCTGAAGAATCTCTTGAGAAATTATTGACGGATTCTCTTTCAATTACACCTGGACCCTATGAGTTTTACGACACAATATATGTGACAGGCCACGCGAACGAGCGTGTGGTAGTTAATATTTTCACGTGTATAGATTGGGTGGGTGAACCGAGAGTTGTTTCGGACGTGTACGTTGATGCAGGCTGGTCCTCACCTAATGCTATTCCAGATAACATAATTTTGAACCACTCAGTGCAAAGATGGTTATCAGAGGCTGGTGTGAGTGATATTAATCAGCAAGTGAGATCGCTGTCTAAAGACGATATTTGCGTTCAATTGACTGAATCACGAGGCAATTTACTAGCTGCTTTCGATCAAATACCAGCGAGGTATCGTCTCGATTCACTGAATTTAAAAAAGATGAGTGCGTTGGAAATTCTCGCACTTGCTACCGAATTTGAAGACTACTTTGTTTGTTCGATTATGAAGATAAATACAGAAGTTAATTTTAATTGGGAGCCATTTAACGTTCAGCAGTGGAGGCGAACACGTGAATTGCTGATTGATACTGAGTCGAGAGACACGGAGAGTTCTGTTCGTGAATTACTGTCGACCGTTGCGATTTCGACTGACTCGTGGATCGACGTACAAGATGAGCAAGTACTACTTTCTTGGGGCAATGATGCGAGCAATTTACCAATCAGTGTGTTCGATCAGTTGATGAAGGTAATACGCAACTATGAAATTAGTTTAGATCAACTTACTGAGCTTGGATCAGAAATAAAAATTGCTGAACGCGCGCTGCTTGGGTAGCAGAACTATGGATGTTTCAGTTTTAGATCGGATAATTTATGTTATTACTCATTGATAATTATGATTCCTTCACGTTTAATCTTTTTCAGTATTTTACGGAATTAGGCGAAACGGTTGAGGTATTTAGAAACGATCAGTTATCCGTTGCTGAGGCGCTTGATATTGCGCCCGACCATGTCGTCATCTCTCCTGGTCCTTGCACACCGATCGAGGCTGGTATATCGGTAGATATCATTACGGCCTTCAGTGGAATCTCTCCCATACTTGGAGTTTGCTTAGGTCATCAATCTATTGCACAAGCATTTGGTGGAGAGGTAGGCCATGCCGGAGAAATCATGCACGGGAAAGTCAGTAAAATAACACATGATGGGGAATACATCTACTCCGGAATCCCCGATGAATTTGCGGCGATTAGATATCATTCGCTTGCAGTAAAACAGGAGAGCTTGCCTGAGGAGTTAGTGATTACTTCAAGATCAGAGAGTGGTGTCATTATGGGGATTCGACACCAAGAATTTGCTATTGAAGGCGTCCAATTTCACCCAGAATCCATTATGACGGAGCACGGGCGTGACCTTCTGGCTAATTTTGTAGAACTACGTTCAGCTACGTGGTAGACATTTTGTGAATGAATGGGGAATTTAATGAACATTAAAGAATCATTGATTGCTTTGGTAGATGAAGGCCGAAACCTTAGCCGTGAAGAGGCAACCGAGGTGATGCGAGATATTATGCGAGCTGGGACAGACCAGACTGACGGGTCGATGGTGACTGAAGCTCAATTCGGAGCATTTGTGACCGCTATGAGAATTAAAGGCGAAACAGTTGATGAGCTTGCTGGAATGGCAATAGCAATGCGGGAATTTAGCTTGAAAGTGGATAATAATTTTCGCCCACTTCTCGATACAGCAGGTACTGGAGGTTCAGGTAAGAAGCGATTTAATGCATCGACTGCCGCTGCATTTGTAGCGGCGACTGGGGGAGCGAAGGTGGCCAAGCATGGTAATCGCGCTATGACTTCAAAATCTGGTGCTGCAGATTTTCTGGAGTCGTTGGGTGCAGAAATTGCCATCTCGCCGGAGAAAGTAAGTAACTGTATCGATTCAACAGGAATTGGTTTTATGTTTGCACCTGTATTTCATCCTGCAATGCGATTCGCTGCTCCAATTCGACCTTCGCTAGGCTTCAGGACTGCCTTCAATATATTAGGTCCTTTAACTAACCCAGCCGGAGCTAATTGTCATGTACTTGGTGCAGCAAATATAGAACTGGGTGAAAAACTCGCTCAGGTTTTATGTTTATTTAATATGAGACATGCTCTGGTTGTTATAGGTCATGATGGTGTAGATGATATTTCGGTCACTGGCAATTCGACAGTTTTTGAAGTGAAGGAGAACAAAGTCGAGAGTTTTGAGCTTTCACCGGAAGAGCTTGGTCTGGAGAAGCACGATGAAGATAAACTTGTGGGGGGGACGTCGAAAGAAAATGCTGAGATTTGGAGATCTGTTCTTGCCGGAAATGGCCCATTGGCCATTAGAGATTTAGTGGCTGCACAAGCTGGAGCGGGTTTGTACGTGACAGGGTTGGCCTCATCGATAAGATCTGGATGTGAGCAGGCGATTAGCTTAATTGAATCTGGAGATGTAACTGCTAAGGTTGCAGCATTTATTGAGGCGACTCGAAGATAGAATTGTAGTAGGCGGATTTAAATTATGTCGGCTTGGGAAAGTAATACGCGTTTAACGGGAACTATTCTTGATAATATCGTTCAAGACCGCAAAAAATTCTTGAAAATCCAAAAATCTGAGTTCCCACTAAAAGATTTAGAGTTAGCTTTTGCCTCTAGTGATCAGAAGCTAAGGTCACCACAAAATTTTGGCGATCGTTTGCGGAATGGCTCTGAGAATACTCCGGAATCGGCAAAAATCAGACTAATCGGGGAAATAAAGCGCGCCTCACCTAGTAAGGGTGATTTTAATATTGATTTGGTATCTAGCGAACAAGCTCACGTGTATCGAGATGTTGGATGTGCGGCTGTCAGCGTATTAACTGAAGGGAAATACTTCAAGGGTTCTATTGGCGATCTCGTTGACGTATCAAACTTATTTTCAGGTGAAATAAATAGCCCAGGTATTCTCAGAAAAGACTTTATTTTCGATTATTTCCAAGTACTCGAATCACGATTGATGGGTGCCGACGCGTTACTTCTTATTGTTGCGATTCTTGAGGAAGAATATTTGAAGTTTTTATTGGATCAGACGCGAAGCCTCGGTATGGAGGCATTAGTAGAAGTCCACACGGAGCAAGAGCTGGAAGTTGCTCTGAGAGTTGACGCGAAGATTATCGGAATTAATAATCGTAACTTGAAAGATTTTAGTGAGGATTTATCGACTTTTGAGGATCTTTCAAGTTTTTGTCCTAGTGATAAAATTTTGGTTGCTGAGAGTGCCATCAGATCTAGACTAGATGCGGACCGAATGTTGAAGGCTGGTGCTGACGCAATGCTTGTTGGTGAATCTCTTGTTCGATCAACTGAGGTGACACATTTTGCACATCAGTTAATGCTGACAGAGGATTAACTGATGAATCAACCACCTTTCGTAAAGATATGCGGCAATCGAACAGCCAAGGACGTCGCAGTTGCGGCTCAGCTAGGGGCTGATTTTATCGGAATTGTATTTGCGGAATCACCTCGAAAAGTAGGGATTCCTGAGGCTCGCGCGATGGTAAGGCAACTTGGTCCTCCATTAGATTCGTTCGAATTAGAATCACCACCACCCAGCCACTCAGACAGTGATCTTGTTACTGATTTAAGACTTTGGTATAGGTACGGTGCTGACAGGATTGAGTCATATCTTGGTTATAAGCGACCTTTAGTAGTGGGTGTTTTCGCAGATCAAAGTGCCGAAGAGATTAATAATATTGTCGAGGAAACTGGAATTGATTTGGTGCAATTGTCTGGAACTGAACCATGGGATTTTTCATTAATAGTAAATAGGCAAGTGATCCAGGTGGTACATATTGACCCTGAAGATGATTTATCCGATCCATTAGTTGATATACCGGTTGGGCGCTCGCTCGCTTTGATGCTTGATGCTAAGTCTGGCAAATATGCAGGAGGAACAGGAAAGCAAATTTCTATCGATTTAGCTGCGAATGCAGTAAAGAAAGTTCCGCTTATATTAGCCGGCGGCTTAACGCCAGAGAATGTCAGGGATGTTGTTTGTGCGGTAAAGCCATGGGCTGTTGATGTTTCGAGTGGCACAGAAACTGATGGATTGAAAGATTACGAGAAAGTGGCGAGTTTCATTGAAAATGCCAAAAGCAACTAAGTGAGGGCAGGAGAAATAATATGACTGAGTCAAAGATTGAGTCGTCCGTGAGAGCCGGGTATTTTGGAAGCTTCGGCGGTCAGTACGTACCAGAGACATTGATGCCAGCGCTTCAGCAACTTGAATCAGCATATTATGAAGCTATGGCTGATGAGAGTTTCCTTGTCGATGTTGATAATTTACTCCGAGATTATGTAGGGCGCCCAACACCGCTTACTTTTGCTGAGCGACTTTCTGAGGCACTGGATACATCAATATATTTGAAGCGAGAAGATCTTTGTCACACCGGTGCCCATAAAATTAATGCTGTGCTTGCGCAGGCTTTATTGGCCAAGCGAATGGGTAAAAGGCGTGTAATTGCTGAGACTGGAGCTGGGCAGCATGGGGTTGCCACAGCTACAGCTTGCGCATTATTAGACTTGGATTGCGTTGTGTACATGGGTGAAGTAGACATGGCTCGTCAATCACTTAATGTATTTAAGATGAGAGTACTGGGAGCTGAAGTTATTGGCGTGAGCGCGGGCTCACAGACCCTAAAGGACGCTACTAGTGAGGCAATTCGTGACTGGGTGGCAACTGTTAGAGATACTTATTACATTATTGGATCGGCAATTGGACCGCACCCCTACCCAACAATGGTCAGAGATTTGCAAGGAATTATAGGGAGAGAGGCACGGCGTCAAATTATTGAGGTGCAAGGTAAGTTGCCGTCTGTGGTAATGGCTTGTGTTGGTGGAGGCTCGAACGCCATCGGTATGTTTCATGCATTTCTAGATGATCAAGTTCGATTAATTGGGGTAGAAGCCGCCGGCTTAGGATTAGATAAGGAGCATGCTGCGACACTTTCACTCGGTCGTCCTGGTGTGCTTCATGGGACTTATACGTATCTTTTACAAGATGCAAATGGTCAGGTGTCACCCGTTCATTCAGTGTCTGCAGGTCTCGATTACCCAGGTGTCGGACCGGAACATGCATGGTTGAAAGTTTCGGAAAAGGCCGAATATTATTCTGCAACTGACGCGGAGGCACTTCAGGCATTTCAAGAACTCTCTAGATTAGAAGGCATTATCCCAGCGCTCGAACCGTCTCATGCTCTTGGCGCCCTGAAGCGCCTTAGGTCAGATAATGAAATCTTAAGTTCTGACGTCGTGGTTGTGAATCTTAGTGGTCGTGGCGATAAAGACATGGCTACAGTAGCGAATAAACTGGGGGACTTACCATCATAATTTTGTTGATGGTATAAGTTAACTCCGTGGGTAATGTTTTTCGGTTAAGTGATGCTTTCGGGGCGTTTTTTGTTTCTACAACTGGTCTAGTATTTGTTGTCGCCATAGTTTTTGCCTCGACTGTTTCAGAGTCCCTTACTGACGTGAATATATGGGCAACCAGCTTGGGTTGGCAGTTTTCAATTGTCGTCATGGTTTTAATATTTGCTCGCCGTCGAGGAAACTTCTTCGTGGCGCTCCGATTAAACAAGGCTCCAAATATCCAAGTGATATTTCTGGGTTTGGGGCTATCGTACCTAGTTTTAATTGGTTACTTGTTAGTTATCATTGCACTGGAATTAGTACTAGGTTTGGATCTCACATCTTTCAAGCGAGGAAATGCCGTTCCGCTTCCAGGTCCCGAAGGCCGTTCCTTCATCGCGTGGCTATTGTTGGCAGTCACTACAATCTGTGGAGCACCGGTTGCTGAGGAATTACTTTATCGTGGTGTTATTTTTCAGGGGCTTACAGCTAGTTGGCCGAATTGGATTGCTCACTGCGTGAGCGCAGGTTTGTTTTCAATCACACACTTGGATAGCGGTGTAATAATTCCAATCTTTGGAATTGGAATTATTTTTTCGATGATATTCGTTCATCAGAGGTCACTTTGGGCCTCTATCGGGATTCATGCGCTGTTTAATACGGTTGGATTTTTAGCAATGTTTTTGAGCAAAGTGTAAATCAACCACCGATGTAGGACATCTCAACTTTATTTTTGTGATCTCCACCGGAATCGATTTGCGACCTAATTTCAGAATATCTGTCGGTACGATTTTTCCATACCGTACCTATTTTCTCTAAAATTAAGGCATTATCCTGTTCTGTTCTTAGAAGATTAGCGAGGTCAATAGATGCGGCCGTTGAGAACAGACAGGTGTATAACTTTCCATCCGCAGAAACACGCGCTCGCGTGCAGGTTCCACAAAAGGGTTGGGTTACTGATGTGATAAAGCCAATTTCACCCGATCCGTCAATGAATTGATATCTTTTGGCAACTTCACCGACATAGTTGGTGTCAGCAGGAACTATTGGAAAGTTATTGTTTATAGTAGTCAATAGTTCTTTGGTGGGGACGGTATCTGACATATTCCAGCCATTTGTTGACCCAACATCCATATATTCTATAAATCTGACAATGTCACCTGTATTTCTGAAGTGATTAATTAGCTGGATAATCGTTTTATCGTTCCAATTTTTGCGCACAACAGTATTAATTTTGATCGGGCTGAATCCTGCTTTTCGTGCAGAGTCTAGGCCAGCAAGAACTTTTTCCAGAGGCACAGAGACATCATTCATTTTTTCAAACGTTGCCGCATCGACCGCATCAAGGGATACCGTGATTCTATCTAAGCCAGCTTCACGAAGTGGAAGAGCCAGTTCTTCGAGCCGAGTGCCATTTGTGGTCATGGCGATTTCAAGATCGGGAATTTTAGCAAGCTCAGAGATGATAGTTAAAAGGTCGTTTCGGAGAGTAGGTTCTCCTCCAGTGAGGCGAATTTTATTAATTCCAAGGTCTTTAAAAATTAGCGCTAGGCGGATAATTTCAGAGGCAGATAGAATTGCTTGTTGATCTAAGAATTTATAGCCCGCTTTAAATATTTCTTTCGGCATGCAATAAGGGCAGCGAAAGTTGCATTTATCAGTTAGGGAAATACGAAGATCTTGAAGAGGACGATTTCTTTGATCGATGAGTAAATCCTGTTGATCAATTAGGTCTGCTACAGTTTCATTCATTTACGCAGTCTACAGCGGTTAGCGACGTAGTGCACGCGTGTGCAGTACGTATTTTGATCCCAAAGCTAACACGCTGTTCGTTAGCATTGTGGTTTGGTCCTCGGTGTTATCAAAGATATCTGAGATCATTCCAGAATTTTGTATATAAATACTTGTAGCTACGAGTAATGCAATTATTCCGATCAAGATTACTATTTCGATCCGGAAGGTATTTAGTTGTTTTGAAGATTTCTTCATAAGACCTGTACTGGGATTTAGATGTTCTGGCACTCTTAAGACGTTTGAAATATTTCGGGCGTGTTCAGCCGGATTGTCGAGTCCTACTGCATTTGCATAACTCAGAGCCGCTCCGTGGGCGTATACACGAGCTGGTAGTTTTTCCCACTGACCTTTTTCTATCGTGTCAAGAAATTGGCCATTGACGAAGGTTTGTGATTCCATATCAGCTAGTGTCAGGTCAAGATTTTCCCTTGCTTCTTTTAGGGCTCCTGCGGTTTCTTCAGCTAGCGTCAGAAAATGATTTTTCTGCGCCACGAAGCTTTCAGATGATTCTTGGCCTGACCAAGGCCACCACCTTTTCTTTCCATTCGTATTAGCGCGTCGTAGTTCTAAGGGAGCCTCATTGGGTTGCTCCACCTGTTGGGTTTCTAGGTCTAGAATTTGTTCCTCGTCTACCATTTATCAACACAATCCTGTCATCGTTTTATTTACATAATTTTATCTTAGTTCAAATTGATATTCTTGTTTTAGATAGATGTTCTTGACGGAAGGACTCTGATTACTAACAATTAGAGTGCATGAATATTTGAATAGGTGTGGCGATCGAATTTAATGAACAATAAACTTTAGATTATTTTTTTATAATTGATGCAGTATGGAGTAGTAGCTTGAATAAAATGGGATTAGATATCGCGGTAATTGGCGCTACCGGTGCTGTTGGTGAAGTATTTATGCGTGTTGCATTCGAGCGGAATTTTCCTGTTCGTAATCTACGGCTTCTAGCTTCTGCAAGATCGGCTGGTAAACAGATGAAATACGGCGACGAGGTGCTAACGGTTCTCGAAACAAATGAACAGGCGCTTGAAGGTGTTGATCTTGTTTTTTGCTCTGCGTCTTCAGAAGTGTCGAAAGTGTGGGGTCCATGGTGTCGTGAACGCAAAATAATAATGATCGATGATGGTAGTGCCTTTAGAATGGACGAGGATGTTCCACTTGTAATTCCGGAAGTTAACGCTAGCGATCTGGATACCCATAACTGGATAATTTCTATCCCTAACTGTACGACTACACCCTTGGTGATGGCGTTGGACGCCTTGCGACAGGTCAGTTCGATCAAGAGAGTAACGACGGCAACATATCAAGCAGTGTCAGGAACAGGTGCCGCAGCTGTGGCAGAGTTGATAAGCCAGAATACTTTTCTTAGTGAGGGTAGTGATGTCCCAAAGCCTGAGGTCTACCCGGTGCAAATTGCCCAAAATGTATTACCACATGTAGATGACTTTAAAGAGGGTGGTTTTACAAAGGAAGAGCTTAAGATGCGGAATGAAACACGGAAGATTCTTCACGAAGATGATTTACGCTTTGCAGCAACTTGTGTTCGTGTTCCGGTACTTTATGGTCATTCAGAAGTGGTTCACGTGGAGTTTTCTTCAGAAATATCTTTAGTAGATTTAGGAAAGGCTCTTAGCTCACAAGATGGCTTGGTTTATGATGACGATCAAACCAATTACGTCACGCCACTTGAGGCAGCAGATAGGGACGAGACGTTTGTTTCGAGACTTCGCGTCGATCCATCTGTTGAGAATGGCGTGGTGTTTTGGTGTGTTAGCGATAACTTACGAAAAGGTGCTGCTACGAATGCGATTCAGATCGCTGAATCTTTGCTCGAAAGAGGGATATTATCTGAATCTTAGCGGGCATATTTTGATGTACTATCACATCTGCCTAGAGGTTATGTAGAGTTCGTCCGTAGGGCTGAGCATTGTTCTTTCTATGGCAGGTGCATACTCGACAGCCGCAGCTGCGCCACGGACGACGGCTTTATCTGGTTCATCGACGACGTAACATGCGATGTGTAGGATTTCTCTCAGAAACACATCTAGCCCACTTAGTTTTGCAGTTCCGCCTGTGATTAGAATCCCTCTTTGAATAATGTCCGAGGATAGTTCAGGTTCTGTTTGTTCGAGAACTGTCCTTATCAACTGAGTTATTTGCGTAAGCGAGTCTCTAAGTGCCATTGCTATCTCATTAGAATTGATCACTAACACTTTTGGTTGCCCGGTCACATGTTTCCCCCTGACACGAATCTTGTTTGGGGAATCTGTGGTGATGGCGGATCCTATTTGAATTTTTATTTGTTCGGCAGTTCGTTCACCGATAACTAGTTCATGGTGAGTCACCAGATAGCGTTGAATCGCTTGATCTAATTTATCTCCGCCTACCCGTATAGAACCCTTGGCTACCATGCCAAACATTGATATCACAGCTGCTTCAGCTCTTCCGCCACCAATATCAACAACCATTGCGCCATCTGCAGATCCGATTGGCACTTCAGCACCGATAGCAGCAGCAAGCGGTTCCGGAATGATATGAGTAGGTTGCCGTGCTCCGGCAGCCTCTGCTGCTTCTCTTACGCTATCTCTATGGACAGGTGTTATACCTACAGGGGCGGCAATCATAGCTTCTGGCTTTACTAATACGGGTCCGATCGTTTGCTTCAGACAATGTTGGAGTAGAGCTTGTGTGATCAGATAGTCTGCAATCGCACCATCCTTCATCGGTCTAATCACTGAGATTGTTTCGGGTGCTCTCCCGATCATTGCTTGCGCCTCTTCGCCCACTGCAATAACGATGTTGTCTCGCCTGCTAATGGCAACAACCGTTGGTTGTTGGTACAAAATATTTCCGCTGGGCGAGCTCACTTTTATCGTGGAAGTTCCAAGATCTATTCCAATTTTTGAGCCAAATAGATTTTTTAAGTTCGGCATCTAAAGGTTAATCCTTATTTTTAAGTTTAGTAAGCTTAACTCTTGATGCCTTAGTCTGTTGAGCATAGAGTCCTACAGACCTCAGGATAAATCTGATTGGCGATAGTTTTGGCAGATAACAGTGAACAAGTTATTTCCCGTCGCAGTAGCATCGCGATTATTACAGGCATAGTTGCCGGGGGGTATGTCCTCTCAAGAGTTTTAGGACTTTTTAGGCAGGTTGTGATTAGTCAAGAGTTTGGTGTAGATAATCCAGCACTTTCAGCTTATTTCGTTGCGTTTCGTATTCCAGATAGTCTCTTCCAGCTCATAGCGGGAGCAACACTTTCAGCGGCACTGATTCCTGTCTTTACCAAGGTATGGAATGAGGAGGGAGAAAAACATGCTTGGCGTATGGCCTCATCAGTATTAAACCTTTTATTTCTTGTAACGCTATTTTTATCTATTTCGAGCTTTATTTGCGCACCTTGGTTAGTGCCTTTGGTTGCGCCAGGACTTGGAGACGACAAAGGTTCGAGTCCTGAATTAATAGAAATGGCTGTTCGATTGACCCGATTGATGTTAATTACCCCCATCATCTTTTGCGTATCTGGAATTTTGACGGGAATATTGAACGCTCGTCAACATTTTGTTACGTCGGCAATTGCTCCCTGCCTTTATAACGTAGGTATTATTTTCGGAGGTCTCTGGCTGGTCGATATTTGGGGAATTGAGGGGCTTGCGTACGGGGTTATTTTGGGAGCAGCTATGCATCTGGCTGTTCAAGTTCCCAGTGTGATTTTATTGAGGATGCGATGGTCACCTAGTTTGGATATTAAGAGCATATTTGTTCAATCAGTATTTAAATTGGCTGGACCGAGAGTTTTGGGTCTGGCTGCAGCGCAACTAAACCTTTTCATTTTAATATTGTTTGCATCGTTGATTTCGGATGCCTCCATTAACGTAATTATGTTTGCATTCATGATTATGATGCTTCCCGTAGGACTAGCAGGGATGTCTATTGCGACGGCTATATTTCCTACTCTAGTGGAGGACATATCTCGAGATAATATCCTTCAGTTTCGTCAAGAATTATTTATGGCTTTTCGAATGACTCTTTGGCTCGCAGCACCTATGGGCGTGGGTTTGGTGTTTTTGGCTGATGAAATCATTCGAGTGCTTTTAGAGCACGGAGCATTTGGCAGTGAGGCAACTCGTTTGGTTGCTAGAGCGGTACAAATTTTAGCAATTGGTTCAGTAGGGTATGCGCTTGTTGAGGTTCTGAGTCGGGGTTTTTACGCGCTGTCTAATACACGCATACCAGTATTGATATCTGCAATCGCTGTGGCTTTAAATTTCTTACTAGCTATATTACTTGTACAAATTGGTAGCTTTGGTGTTACTGGCTTAACAGTTGCGCTTTCTATATCTGGTTTGGTCGAAGCGGTTCTATTAGCGATTGTCTTGGAAAAGAAAAATCCGTTTATCCTAAGGCAGGAATTTATCAGATCTATCGGGTCTATTTGCTTGGGTCTCTTCGCGATGATTCTTTGTATTTTCTTGCTGGATCGTTTATTGGAGAGTGTAGGAACAATATTTAAGTTGATATCTCAGCTGAGTCTCGCAGCTTTAACCTATTTGGTAATCACGACTCAACTCGACCGTCAACTTTTTCAACCAGTTCACAGATGGCGGTCTAAGCGATTCCAGGCGTAGGGAACTCATCAAGGAGTGTTTTAATTTCTTGACTAATGGCCTCTAGTTCACCTTCGTTGTTAATGTCATGAAGTGCTCGTGTAATCCAGCCGGCTACGAGACTCATATGCTCAGTATCAAGCCCCCGCGAGGTTATTGCAGGTGTACCAAGTCTGATTCCGCCACCTTCTCGTACAGGTCTATCATCAAATGGTACGGAATTGAAGTTACATACGATTCCAGCTTTTTCAAGGGCATTTGCGGCCTCACGACCGGTTACTCCACGATCGCGGATATCTAAAAGCAGTAAATGGTTGTCAGTTCCACCTGTTACTAAATTAAAGCCGCTATCCACTAGATGTGCGGCAAGGTGTTGTGCGTTAATCACCACTTGTTGTGCGTAGTTTCTGAATTCAGTTGTATTGGCTTCTTTGAGCATTACCGCTTTTCCAGCAATTACATGCATCATCGGCCCGCCCTGGGTTCCCGGAAATACGCCAGAGTTAATCCTTTTCCTAAAACCCTCATCACAGAGAATTATGCCTCCGCGTGGGCCTCGAAGAGTTTTATGGGTCGAAGATGTGATGACTTGGGCGCTTCCAACCGGAGTAGGGTGGACTTTCGCAGCGATTAGTCCAGAAATATGTGCTATGTCGGCTAGGAGTACCGCTCCGACCTCATCGGCGATTTGGCGTGCTCGCTCAAAATCCCATACTCGCGGGTATGCCGTAGCACCCACAATAATTAACTTGGGGCGAGTGATTTTTGCCTGAGTCAGCATTGCTTCGTAATCAACTAAGTGCGATTCTTTGTCAACTTCGTACGAGACAAAATTATATATCCGCCCTGATGCATTGACCGGAGAACCATGAGTCAGGTGTCCACCAGAGTCTAATTTTAATCCCATGACGGTATCGCCTGGATTTAACAGAGCAAGATATGCAGCTAGATTTGCTTGAGCACCAGAGTGAGGTTGTAGATTCGCATGATCAGCACCGAATAGGTCCTTAGCTCGCGATCTGGCCAACCTCTCTACGTCGTCTAGTACACTATTTCCATTGTAGTAACGGGCACCCGGGTACCCCTCGGCATATTTGTTAGTTAGCACGGATCCGACTGCTTCTAAGACAGCTTTTGATGCGTAATTTTCTGACGCAATCATTTCTAGCACTGTACTTTGCCTAGATTCTTCTCGATTGATTGCATCTGCAATTTCAGGATCTGTGTTGAGGAGTGCTGACATGATTTGGACTTTCTATGGTTCTGAATTGGAAGTAGATGCTTAAGAATCTTTTATTGGGTTCGGAATCAAATTATCTGCTACGTCCCATACTAATTGATTTAGTATTTCCAGACTTGAGCTTACTAATGAGTGCCCACCTATAGCGATCGGTATAGGCGACTGATTGATTGCAACGATTATTTCCCGAAGCTCTTCATTATCGATGGCATCATGTTGCAACAAGTCTGCCAAAAATCGATCATTTCTGCTGCAGGCGATGTTCATATGTTCAATAATTGGTATCAAATCGACGAATGCTGCCGAACAAAACTGAGGAAGTAGTTTGCAGAAAACTTCTTGAGGCCCGTATGCACGAATTAAGTACGCAAGAATTGACTTGGCTTGATGTCCTTGCGGGGCACTCTTGAGCCCGCGCTCTTCAGATATTATTCGTATTTTGCAAGCAGCTTCCGTTTCTAGGTAAGACCAAACTCGGGAAGAAGTTCTGCCGTAAATAAAAACCTCAGAGTCTCTTTTAAGAAAGTGCTGAGATGCGTTCCATTGGGCTTTAACTGCGCGATCGAGTTGGTCGGTTTGTTGGGCGATAAATGATTTCAGTTTTGGTCCAGATTTTTCTACAAGGGATAGCGTTGCGAGGTCAGAGGGGATGTCAATATTAAATTGAGTTTCAGCAGATCGGGGAATTTCAATTACTGAAGTCCCTTTTCCTTCACTTAATAAAATAGGCACACCGTTATCATTTGCCGGTGGCGGGCGTAGTGATTCTAGGAGGTCAGCAGGTCTAACACCAAAAAAATCGGCAGAGTATCTGTTGTTAGTGACACAGCTATTTGAATCGGCTTCACTTAATGATCTGGTAAGTAGATGGATATCTTTTGTAGAGAGTAAGGGACCACTTCCGGCCCCAAAATACACATAACCGTCTGTATTTGTAGTTTTTTTATTGATGGATCGTGAAAAGTGATTAATAAGATCTCCGAAAGTAGCGTCTGGATGAGAGAGTTCTAATGATAGAATTTTGTCATCCAGAGTTTTTATATATGAGTCAGCGAGTATAGTAATTTTGGCGAATTTATCACTCTGATGGCATAGCTGAGCTAGGTCAGTTGCTGCGGCCTCTAGAGCCTTTCGCATTAATGTTTCTACGGGATTTTTACCCATGCCGCCCAACATAATTATGGCTTCAAATGTCGGGTCTAGTTTATTGGCTTGTACCAAGATATTTTTCTCAATTCACAAATTGTCTGGTTATTCCTTATTTATTCATTCTAAGGACTAAGGTTTTAGCGGATGTTACTGTAGTTAAATAATTGGTTAATCCTGCGTTGCTTTTGGACTTTCATTTTACTTGAATGTTACAGAGAATGGCTTATATCGATGACAAATGAACCGGCTAGGCCATTACGAGCAGTTTTTTATTTTCGTGATTTCAGACTTTTACTTGCGGCGCAACTTTTTATTGGATTTACTCAGCCGATGATGTTTATTACTCAGTCCTGGTACATTAGCCAGAGTGCACCAGAGAATTTCAGCGCAATGTTTTTAGGTATTGCAGCGGCTTTTCGGGGACTAGTCTTTTTGAGCTATATCGTCATTGCGGGTGCTTTGGTAGACCGTTTTCCGAGACGATCAGTGATGAGAGCAAACCAAGGTGTAACTATTGTGCTAATTATCCTCGTTAGCACAGTACTTTATCTATTTGAAAGCGCTGAGCCAACTTTATTTAGGCTATTCGCTGCGATACTACTTTTTGGATCTTTTGGAATCGTATTAGCGCAGGATCAGCCTAACAAAGTAGCGTTGATTAGAAATTCTGTGAACGTGCAGTATTCGGCGATAGCAATCAGTTTATTTTTCGCTGTTATGTCTTTCGGGGCATTAGCATCAGGTCCGGTAACCGGCTGGCTAATTGAGCATCATAGCTATACGCTCGCCTATCTACTTTCAGGTTTTGGTCCAGCTGTTGGGCTAGTAGTAGCCTTATCCATCAAAACTGGCCGTACTGCAGCTGACACCCAATCGACTGGTTTGAGCCTATCCGAGAATATTTTTCAAGGAATACGTGTTCTTAAGGAACATGAAATACTTCGACTGATTCTGGCGTTGAATTGGGTTTCGATAGCATTGGGATCTGGCGTCATGGGCCAACTTATCGCTATATGGGTTGATGAGATGCTTGGTTTCAGTGCGTTTGATTGGGGAATAATGATTGTTTCTTGGAATGTCGGTGCGACTTTATCAACCCTAGCCTTGGCGAGTAAGGGACATAAATTCCCAAGAGGCCTCACGCTTATTTTGGCTGTAGCGATTCTGGGATTGAGCATTTTCTTTTATAGCTGGTCAAGAACTCTAATTTTCGTGTTTTCTTTTAACTTGGTTTGTGGGGCCAGTTTAATGGCGATTAACGCACTGAGCTCTAGTATTGTTCAGTCAGTTGTTGATAATCGAGTGTTAGGTCGAATCAACAGTTTTATATTTATGTCGCAGGGCTTCATGCAGATAGGGGCGCTTTTTCTGGGTTTTTTCGCCACCATGTTAGGGCTGCAGGTAGTATTTTCTGCTGTCGGGTTAATTATTTTGTTGACCGCTTGTTTTGCACTTATCCGCCGTCCACTTATTAGGACTTTTATTTAGCTATAATGAAGGAGGGAGTCTTTGGAAAGTTATGGAAATTTCAGTACAATTATTTGCTGGTTTAAGGGAGGTCATGGAGAGTGACCTTTTAACAGTCAAACTGGATCAAGATATAGTTTCGGTTGCGTCATTGCGACAAGCGTTAGAAGAACAATATCCAAAATTAAAGCCTTACTTGTCGGGGGTGGCGATCGCAGTTAATGAAGAATATATACTCTCGGACGAATCAGAGCTTTCAGATGGAGATTCTGTGGCATTGGTACCACCCATTGCTGGCGGATCGTAATGATTGAAATTCCGTTAGTTACTGAGAATGTGCTTGATAGCAATTTGGTTCGGTCTTTGATTCGAACTGACGAGTCAGGTGCAGTTATAGTTTTTGAAGGCGTCGTGAGAAATCATCACGAGGGCCATAGTGTTGTTCGTTTAGAATACGAAGCTTATGTTGAAATGGCGACTACACAGATTTTGCATGTGTGCGACGAGATACTTTCGACTTTTCGTGACCGTGAGGTTTACGAAGTTATGATTCAGCATAGGATTGGTAAGTTAGAGATAGGAGACACATCTCTAATTGTTGCTGTTTCGGCGGCGCATCGGGCGGATGCCTTTGAAGCAGCTCTTCGAGCAGTTGATCGGGTTAAAGAGACGGTCCCCGTGTGGAAAAAAGAGTGGAGCATAGACGGTGCGCAGTGGCAGGAGGGTATAAAACCAAAACCGTAAATAACTTCAGTTTTCTGGTCGTAGTGTTCTGAAATCTTGAGCGTCAACCCGATATACTTCGGAAAGTTCAGTGAAAGTCAGTCTACTTGCTAGGCGCGGTTCTAGTTCGCTTGGTTTTCCATTCATCGTTATGATCGTCCAGCTACGGGCGAGATATCTGTGGTTTATCAATTGATATATTTTTTCTTCGGCCCAATCAGATGATTTATGAGCTCCTAGATCGTCCAAGATGAGCAATTGCACCTCGAGTAAGCGCCGAAATACCTGATCGTACGAGTCTTGTGACTCTTGATTATATGAAGCTCGAAGATGGTCGAGAAGATCGGGTACGGTCGCAAACGCAACGCGATCACCTTGACTCAAACGAACGTTTGCAATGGCTGAGGCAAGATGTGTTTTTCCTACGCCGTGGTTACCTGTAAGGACAATCCAACCATCGGGGTCAATTGACCACTCTCGTAAGCGGGATTCCAGACCCATTAGCTCATTACTTTGTTGGGCGGATAAGCCAATACCATCAGAGAGAAAATTGTCGAAAGTATATTTTTTGATAACTTGTTCGGTCATAGCACCCAATGAGCTGTAGGTACTGGCTTCCCAGATTCCTAGGTCCAAAATGTCAGAAGACTCGCTATCTGAAAGTCGAATGTTCAGGCGGGTAGTTATAGCTTCGTTCAGAGCCGGTGTAGTAAAAACGGTGGGTAGCTGGGCATTCCATCGGTGATTGAGGAGTTGATTAAACTTTTCTTGCGCCCATGTTGTATTTATTTTGGAGTGACAGTCATCGATAATTAGTAAAGGGATATTAAATATTCGATCGACAGTCATAGTATCGGATTCGGAAAAATCTCGTCCAAACGATTCTTTGCGAAAATACTCAATCAAGTCAGGTACCGAGAAGAAGAGTGTTGGTCGTCCAAGGTTAAGGGAGGCGTTTGCAATTGCAGCAGCTAGATGAGTTTTACCACTTCCGTGTTCTCCAATAATCGTGAGCCACTTATTAGGGTCGCTTGCATATGCTTTTGCCTCTTGGGCTGCTAGTTTGTACTGTTCTCGATTCTTGGCGTCTTGGGTCCGGCCGTGACTAATCAGGTTTTCGAAATTCAGTCTGCGGAGAAATCCTAAACCTGATTGGTTTAGAAGTTGTTTGCTGATTTTTTCAGTTCTAGCGGTGATAGTGCAGCTACACGGATACGATTGTCCAAAGCGCGAATCATCAATGCTGTTGGTTACTCTAACAAATCCCATACCATCACAAAACAAGCAAATAGCTACTTCTTTAGGATCTGATGTTATCGTTTCCTTTTCGAATGAGGTCGTCGTAGGGGCTTCTATGTTTTCCTGATTTTTCGGTAGAAATTCTTGTAGCTTTCTGGTTGCCATTGTTTCGTCCATTCTTCTGCCAATTTTCTAAAATTGTTTGTATATATCGCCAGGATCTGGCATTTGACTCAGCGGCTACAGAGATTGCTTCAAGTATCCAATCCATGGGATAGCGACTTTCTGAATCTTGAAGCATAGTAGCGATCGATGGAGTGATGGCTCCTATTTCCTGCTCATATTTAATCGCAACCGGTGATTGGGCTGATGTACTTTGATACCTTACTGGTGCGGTTGGCTTCACTTGATCTTGTAAGACCTGTGAGTCTGTAATAAACCTATTGAGGAGTCGCTGACCTGCCTCATCGTTGGGGAGGATTACATAGTCTTTATTGGGTAGCTGTGCTCCAATAAAAACGCCTGTTTTCCGAGTTAATTCAATTGAAGTCAGTAGTCCTTCAGTGCCGCCTTTATGGATGAACCAGTTCACAAGTAGTGGATCGTTTTCAATTTCAGATTGCAAGACGAAGCGCTGACCACCTACCTTTCGTGTGATTGCATACCAAATATAGAGAGTAACTCTTAGCTCAGCTTGATCGTCGATATTCAGAAGGAGCTCGGTGAAAAATTGTACAGGCACAGGTACGACGGCTTGACCGGTGTGAAACAATGGATTTGCATCAAGACTAATTGAATCATTCATAATATTCTTAGCGATGCTAGAAGCTCTCGAAACCGCTTTCCGTCGATGTTGTTGAAGAATCGGAGTAAAGTTCATATTCTTTGAACGTCGCCAGGGTTTCTTCCCAATGTAAGTCGATAACTCCTGTAGCTCCATTTCTATGTTTGGCAATAATTATCTTGGCTTGTCGTGGGTCAAGATCTGGTGGCCAATCTTGTGGATCTTCACTCTTGTGATACTCCGATTCTCTGTATATGAACATAACAATGTCTGCATCCTGCTCAATCGAACCTGATTCACGTAAGTCAGATAAAATTGGTATGTGGGGTTTTCGTTGTTCTACAGCTCGGTTTAACTGTGCTGCTGCTATCACTGGGACATCTAATTCACGAGCAATTTGTTTGAGGGTTCGTGATATTTGAGTCACACTAGCCACCGGAGAGTCGTATCGTTGTGAACTACTCACAAGTTGCAGGTAGTCCACTATTAGTAAATCTAATCCATGCTCAGCTTTCATTCGTTTAGCTGCTGCCCGAATTTCGGCTACCGTAAGATCACCTTGTTCATTAATATAAATTGCTGCTTCCGAGAGTTGTCCGTGTGCCGCCATGACCCTTGCTAGTTCAATTTTGTGATCGTCGTCATAGACAAGCTTCGGGGAAGCTATACCAGATTCAGATGCGAGTAACCTTTTTCCTAGTTCGATTCCACTCATTTCCATCGAAAAGAGAGCAACTGTTCCTTTTGACTCAACGGCGCAGTGCCGCGCAAAATTTAAAGCTAAGGCTGATTTTCCATGTCCAGGTCGAGCCGCAACGACTATTAGATTACCTCGTTGAAATCCCCCATTAAGTTGTGCATCGAGATCGTGAAATCCGCTTGCCACCGCTCGAAGAGATAAATTTTCATCACTGTCCGCATTCTCGAGCATTTCTTCTAATATCAGCCCGATGTGTTTGAAGTCACCCGAACCCACGGCACCTCTAATATTTAGAAGAAGTTCTTCAGCCATTGTAATTACAGACTCTTGATTAGAGCCTCCTTCGTAGGCTTTCTCGAGTAGTAAATTGAATCCTTCAATAGCTTGACGGTACAGACCATCCCGTCGCACTATTCGGGCATGAGCCTCTACTCCTTCAGCGGTGAAGTGTTTACCAATCACTTCGGCTAGGAATCTCTCGCCGCCGACGGAGTCAAGAAGTCCCAATCTTTCAAGCTCGTGGCTAACGGTGGTGGCAGTGATTTCTTCCGAGCGGTCCTCTAATAATATGCTCGCCTCAAATGCAGCCCTGCACGATACATCAAAAAAATCATCGGTATCAACAATAGCTGATGCTCGAACAAGGGCATTCTCATCCAGTAAAATCGCTGCGATAACCGCTTCTTCAGCGCTTATGTCGTGTGGCGGCAAGCGGTTAGTTGAGCTTTCAGCAGCTCGAT
>Ga0302127_10000004_pt1 | contig 135955 bp, 128 predicted proteins | sample CB4_SCM_MG_FD_204452 | JGI IMG/M metagenome (GOLD analysis project Ga0302127, IMG submission 204452) | Marine microbial communities from Western Arctic Ocean, Canada - CB4_SCM | ecosystem: Environmental > Aquatic > Marine > Oceanic | place: Canada: Western Arctic Ocean | collected 2017-09-24
GGGTTGCCAATAAACAATCTGAGGCAAGGATCGAGTAAGACAAATAAGGTTAGGCGGTAAACTAAAGGATGGGTCCAGCAGGATTTAAGCCTACGACCAATCGATTATGAGTCGAGCGCTCTAACCAGCTGGACTTTTTTGGCCTATATTTAATATACATACGCGTATAAAAATAAATTTAAGTTCTTATTGGCTGAGAGGGTTAATCATGAATATGAAGGAAGCAGTAAAAAGTGTGATTTTCAAGAAGTACGCTACTTTTAGTGGTCGAGCGAGTAGATCAGAGTATTGGTGGTTTGGCCTTGCTTATTCATTGATTTATATATGTACTATGGTATTAGATAATATTTTTGGAACTACTTATGATAGCGAGTCCCCTGATGGATGGATAACAGGACTCTTCTCAATAGCTATAGTCAGTCCATCACTCGCGGTTTGGATTAGACGCTTGCACGATAGAGGCCACAGCGGCTGGTGGACGTTGATTGCCTTTACAATAATTGGTCTCATCCCAATATTTTATTGGTCAGTAATGCCGGCAAAAGAGGGTGAGGAGGGGCGTGAAAATAAGTGGGGGAAAAACCCACTTCTTGATGAAGATTAAGAACTCTTAAAAAATGGTGGGCCCAGTAGGACTTGAACCTACGACCGATCGATTATGAGTCGAGCGCTCTAACCAGCTGAGCTATGGGCCCTTGAGAATTTACTGCTCGTCGATGAAGCTACGAAGATGATCTGAACGCGTTGGATGCCGCAACTTGCGCAGTGCCTTAGCCTCAATCTGTCGTATACGCTCGCGAGTCACATCAAACTGCTTGCCCACTTCTTCCAGCGTATGATCGGTATTCATATCAATACCAAAGCGCATGCGCAGAACCTTGGCTTCACGAGCGGTGAGACTGCTCAGTACGCCACGAGTTGACTCTGTTAGATTATGTTTGGTCGCCTCATCAATCGGCTGTGCAATGGTGTTGTCTTCAATGAGATCGCCAATACTAGCGTCTTCATCTTCACCTATGGGTGTTTCCATTGAAATAGGCTCTTTGGCGATTTTCAATACCTTACGAATCTTATCTTCAGGCATTTCCATACGCTCAGCCAACTCTTCGGGCGAAGGCTCGCGACCCATTTCTTGAAGCATTTGTCGCGAAATACGATTGAGTTTGTTGATGGTCTCAATCATGTGTACTGGAATTCGAATAGTGCGTGCTTGGTCGGCGATTGATCGAGTGATAGCTTGACGAATCCACCATGTCGCGTAGGTAGAGAACTTATAACCACGACGATACTCAAATTTGTCGACAGCTTTCATTAGACCGATGTTGCCTTCTTGGATAAGATCTAAAAACTGAAGACCACGATTCGTATATTTTTTAGCAATGGAGATCACTAATCGCAAGTTCGCTTCTACCATTTCTTTCTTGGCTCGGCGAGACATGGCTTCACCAATGGTAAGACGACGATTTATATCTTTAATCTGTAAAATTGACAGCCCACTGGCTTTTTCAACCTGCGCAAGCTTGCGCTGTGACCGCAAGATTTCGATTTCTTGGTTAGTAATACCCTCAGAATAATCGGCTTTGGCCTTTATTAAGGAGCCTGTCCACTTAAAGTTGGTTTCGTTGCCTGGGAATGACTTTATGAACTCTTTACGCGGCATTTTTGCAGAGCGAATGCAGAGTTTCATAATGTTTCGTTCTTCTTTACGAATCTTTTCAACAGCCGCTCGGATCAATCCAATTAATGGATCAAACTGGCGAGGGGTCAGTTTCAAATATTTGAATAATTCAGCTAACTCTGCCATTTGCTTGAGAGACGGATCGCTGGATCTGCCTGTCTTGGTAACGGATTTGTCGGCTTTGATCAGCTGTTTGCGAATCTCTTCAAAGCGCTCAGTCGCCACTTCAGGGTCTAGACCACCTTCGTGTTGCTCTTCTTCCTCTTTTTCTTCAATTTCTTCGCCATTGGCGATTCTTTCAGCTTCGGCGGCTTCCGCTGCTTGCTGTTGAGCAAGCGCGGATGGCACATGTTCCATGGGGTTAAGGTAACCACTAATAAGGTCTGTTAGTTTCTTCTCACCAGCAATCACCTTATCCCACACTGCAATAACAGTTGCAACAGTGGTTGGCCATTCGGCGACAGCAGACATTAGTTCTCGTGTGCCTTCTTCAATCCGCTTGGCTATCTCAATCTCACCTTCGCGCGTCAGTAGTTCGACGGAGCCCATTTCGCGCATGTACATGCGCACAGGGTCTGTCGTGCGATGCTGTTCAGATTCCACGGAGGCAAGTGCGGCTGCGGCTTCTGCAGCGGCAACTTCATCAGGCGTATTGTCACCAGATCTCATTAGTAACGTTTCAGCATCGGGTGCATTTTCATACACTGTTATGCCCATGTCGTTGATCATCTGAATGATATCTTCGACCTGTTCGGGATCAGCAATATCTTCTGGTAGGTGATCGTTAACTTCCGCGTAGGTCAGGTACCCTTGCTCACGGCCTTTAGCGATGAGATCTTTGATGCCGGAGCGTTGCTTATCAGTGCTTTCAGTCATAGGGCAATGTTGCCTTGTTGAGGGTTTAAAAGTAGCGCGCGATTATAGCGAATAATTAACAGATTGTCCCAGACAAAGTGTTGTTTATTTGGCTTATTTTATATTTCTTAGTTTAGACTACAAGTCGTTGTTTTATCTTGTTTTTTAGTTCAACTGATTGAGGGTCACTTGACAGCTGTAGGCGTATTTTATGTAACTGCTTGATTTCCCGCTCACCGAGGGCGTTGAGACCAAGCAGGTATGTTGCTTTTTCTCGAGTTGGGAGGGCCTCAAATGCGGTTTGGGTTACATGCTTAAGGGCATCATTAAACTCTTGATGATCGTCTCTACCAGTGCCAACTGGAGGGTGGTAGAGCTCGCTAGCGGCAAGAGACTGTAATATCTTTGTCTCAGCTTGGTTGCCGTGAGTGCCTAGCCAGTAAGCAAAGATATGGGAGGGTTTGTAATGTGGGTTTTTCTTTGCCACCGCTAAAACCCTAAGAAATAGTTGGGTATCTTCGTCTGGAGATAAGCTTAAAAACTCGATATCTTCAACAGATTCAGCTAAAGCGGGATGATTTAGCAGTAATGCCGTTAAAAACTTTACCGGCGAAAGACGTATTTTGGATGCTCTAGCTGGGTTGATACCCGGAAAATCATCTACGACCACTGAACCCTCGAATTCGGCATAATGGTGATCGCCTTGTTGCGCGGCATGATCGTAGGAATCAGAGCGGTTTTCCACTGGGACCTTTTCTTTTGAGGCTACGGCACGCTGCTGTGGTGTAATGTGAGTGGCAACATACTCTTTGAGATTATCCGCTGAGATTCCCGTTCTGCGGGAAAGTTCTTCAAGCATAAGCTGGCGAAAGACTCCCTGTGGGATTCGATTAATTTGCGGTGCGCAGACTTTACTTAATCGAGCCTTACCATCTGCTGTTGAGGCGTCAACACCTTCACTAAGCTGTTCAAACAGAAATTCCGAAAGTGGTTGCGCTTTATTGATTCGTTCTTGAAATTCAGCAGTACCAAGGGCTCTAACCATAGTGTCTGGATCTTCACCGTCGGGTAAGAAGAGGAACTTAGCCGACACTCCATCGCGCATTTCAGGCAGTGCGATCTCTAAAGATCGAGCCGCCGCTCTCCTACCCGCATTATCGCCATCAAAGCAGAATACTATTTCAGAGGTATATCGAAACAGTTTTTGCAGGTGGTTTTCTGTTAACGCAGTGCCCAGCGTGGCTACGGCATTGGCAATTCCATATTGGGCTAGAGCAATCACATCCATATAGCCCTCCACCATAATCAAGCAGGGAATCTCTTTGAGCGATTGCCGAGCTTCATACAGCCCATAGAGCTCTCGTCCTTTATGGAATACAGGAGTTTCTGGAGAGTTGAGGTATTTGGGTGTGCTATCGTCTAAGACCCGGCCTCCAAATCCTAAGGTGCGACCACGCTGATCACGGATTGGAAACATAATGCGATGACGAAATCGATCATATTGTTTTTTTTCTTCCGGCTTGACAATGATCATACCGGACTCGTCGAGTAGTTTGATTTTTTCAGCATCAGTCCCAGATGCTGTTAATAGATTGTCCCATCCTGGAGGCGCATATCCAACCCCGAATTGGGCTGCAATTTTACCACTCAGACCTCTCCCTTTTAGGTAGTCAACTGCTGAGCTTGCTGCCTTATGCGTTCTCAGTTGTTGTCGGAAAAATTTATCTGACTCAGTTAGTATTGAAAATAGGCTATCTTTTTGTTTTACCACTTTCTGGTCTGTGGCCGCTACTCGAGGGATTTCCATACCAGCATTTTTAGCCAATAGTTCTACAGCAGGCAAGAAATCAAGACGATCAAATTCCATGATAAAACCAAGAGCATTGCCGCCAACGCCGCAACCAAAACAATAGTAAAACTGTTTATCTTGCGCGACGGTAAAAGAGGGACTTTTTTCTTCATGAAAAGGACAACAGGCCTTGTAATTCTTGCCTGCTTTTTTTAGCTGAACACGACCGTTGACCACATCGACTATGTCGATGCGATCTAGTAAATCATCAATAAAAGTTTGAGGTATTAGTCCGGCCATCAGTCTTGCACGTCATTGGTCACGATAACCACAGTGTAACGTCTTCACCGCGGAAAGAAACTGCCTTTAACCGTTTAAAGCTGACTTGACTAGTCCGCTTACTGCACCGCCATCCGCACGTCCTTGGATCTGCGGTTTTAGAATGCCCATGACCTTGCCCATATCCCGCATTGATTCGGCACCAGTAGCACTAATTGCCGCGGTAATCATGGCGCTGATTTCGTCTTCAGTGAGGGCAACCGGCAAGAATTCTTGGATAACACTGATTTCACCGATCTCAATATCTGCGAGTTCTTGTCGACTCGCGGCTTCGTATTGCGTGATGGAGTCCCGTCTTTGTTTGATCATCTTATCGAGAATAGCTATTAATCGTTCATCGCTGATCTCGATGCGCTCATCAACCTCGATACGCTTTACTTCTGAGAGCATCAGCCTAATAGCGCTAAGACGTGGTTTATCTTTTGCGCGCATTGCATCTTTCATTGCATCAGTGAGTTGCGTTTTCATCGACATAAGGGACCTCGACATAAAAAGTTATGAATACCAGAAACACAAAAAGCGCCCAATTGGCGCTCCTTGTTACTATTTTGCATCAAACACAATGAAACCTGTTTGGTGCCTAGTACAGCCGAATAAACTTGCGTGATTCTCGTGAAACCAGCTTTTGGTTTCGCTTTACTGCGGCGGCTGCTTTACGCTTGCGCACCCAGGTAGGCTTTTCATAGAACTCACAGCTGCGAACTTTAGCGAGGACACCCGCTTTTTCGCAAGAACGTTTAAAACGACGTAATGCTACGTCAAAGGGCTCGTTTTCTTTAATGCGCACACTTGGCATGTATAGTTAATCCTGTAGTGAAAATATCTTGTAAGTTGGGCTAACTCGCAACCAACCACTCAAGGGCGCGTAGTCTATACACTTAGCGTAGTCGATGCAAAGTTTTTTGCTTGGTTTTCCTTGTCTTTTTTGTCTGTAAATGGAGTGATTTCAAATCTAAGCTTAAGGGTTTAACTTTGGACCGAGAACTATTGCTATAATCCCTGCTTGTCTATGGTCACCTTTTTAATGAGAGTTTGCCCTACATGCTTGTCCTAGGTATCGAAACGTCATGCGATGAAACCGGTGTTGCTATCTACGATAGTGAAAGGGGGCTGCTCGCACATACACTTTATTCCCAAGTTAAACTGCACGCCGACTATGGTGGTGTCGTACCTGAATTGGCCTCCCGCGATCACGTACGAAAAATTTTACCTTTGTTGGATGATGTTTTCGCTCAGGCAGGCGTGAATAAGAAACAGCTCAATGGCATAGCCTATACTGCGGGCCCTGGGTTGTTGGGTGCATTAATGGTAGGAGGGTCTATGGCTACAGCATTTGGGTATGCCTTAGATATTCCAGTGCTCGGTGTACATCATATGGAAGCCCACCTTTTGGCGCCGATGTTGGAAGATAAGCCGCCTGAATTTCCTTTTGTTGCACTTCTGGTGTCTGGCGGCCATACCCAGTTGGTGTCAGTTGCCGCTATTGGTGAATATGAGCTGCTAGGTGAGTCTTTAGATGATGCTGCAGGAGAAGCCTTTGATAAAACGGCTAAGATGCTGGATCTTGATTATCCCGGTGGACCGGTGTTGGCGGCTATGGCTGACCAGGGAGAGATCAGCCGATTTGCCTTTCCTCGGCCCATGACGGATCGCCCGGGTTTGGATTTTAGTTTTTCTGGCTTGAAAACCCACACTCGCAATCTCGTTGAAAAGCACCGAGGCGATGGCCCATTGCCTGATGATCTGACAGTTCGCGATATCTGTGCCGGATTTCAAGAGGCGGTGGTTGACACTTTAGTGATTAAATGTCGTCGGGCGATGAGTCAAACTGGAATGAAAACGTTGGTCATTGCGGGTGGTGTATCGGCTAATACGCGCTTAAGACACAAGTTGGAGGTCGCCCTTGAGAAAGAGGGCGTCGAGGTGTTTTATGCACGTCACGAGTTTTGTACTGATAATGGGGCGATGGTTGCTTACGCAGGTTGCCGAAGATTATTGGCGGGGCAACGCAATCCGTTAGTTATCTCGGCGACACCTAGATGGCCTCTTGATCAGTTAGACAGTATTAATAGTATAGGTTACTAATAGGAAGTTATTTGATGGATATTGTTTATATAAGAGATTTGCGTATCGAAACCATTATAGGCATCTATGATTGGGAGAGAGAGGTTAAGCAAACTGTTAGTCTCGACTTAGAAATGGCCCATGATATCCGAAAGGCTGCTGAGACGGATGACATTCAGTACGCGCTCAATTATAAATCCATCGCCAAGCGTCTTATTAAATTTATCGAGCAAAGCGAATTTTTGCTCGTTGAGCGCATGGCCGAAGAGGTTGCCTCGATTGTACGTGATGAATTCTCAGTGCCTTGGTTAAAGTTGCGCGTGAGCAAACCCGGTGCGTTGCGAGGCTCCCAAGACGTCGGCATTATTATTGAACGAGGAGAAGGCCCCTAGTGGCACTTATTTATCTAAGTCTTGGCAGTAATATTGAACGTCATATGCGTATCGGTGCTGCGCTAGATGCCCTTGCCGAGCACTTTGGTGAGTTAGCGCTGTCTTCGGTCTATGAAAGTGATTCAGTTGGTTTTCAAGGCGATAATTTTTTAAATCTTGTCGTGGGTATTTATTCTGAGAGTTCATTGAGTGAGGTGTCTATCACTCTTAAGCAAATAGAAAATGATAATGGCCGTGATCGCAGCGCTCCTCGTTTCGGCGCGCGCAGTTTAGATATTGATATATTGACTATGAATGATGTAAACGGAGTGATCGACGGCATTCAATTACCCCGGGATGAAGTATTAAAAAATGCCTTTGTTCTTTTACCTCTGGCCGAAATCGCGCCTGATGTTAAACACCCAATCACCGGTCTAAGCTATGCTGATCATTGGCAGTCCTATGACAAAGATAAGCAAAAACTTTGGCCTGTCCCCTTTACGTGGCAAGGTAAAAATATTACCAGTTAAGCTATGACTTTCCCTCGGGGCGTTTAAAACCCTCACAAACTGTTTGAGCTGCCGCCGTCTACTGCAATGGTTTGTCCTGTCATGTAGGTGGCTTCAACCGCTAAGAAGTAGACTGTTTGCGCGATGTCATTTTCGGTCCCTAATCTACCCAACGGCACTTTGCTCAGTACTGAATCCTGTTTCACCGTGTCGTCTGATTCGTGCTCTGGCCAGAGTATAGCGCCTGGCGCCACACTATTGATGCGTACATCAGGGCCAAGTTCTTTGGCTAAAGTTTTAGTCATAGCGATGTTGCCAGCCTTGGCAATGGAATAGATCGGATGGTTTTGTAGAGCCTGTCTTGCGTGCATGTCGGAAATATTAACGATGGCACCCTGATGCTTGGACAATAATCTGGCTAGCTTTTGAGAAAGAAAAAAGGGCCCTTTGAGGTTGCTGTTGATGAGGTCATTCCATTGATTTTCATCGCAGTCGTTGATCGGCGTTGGATAAAAACTTGAGGCATTGTTAACCAAGACATCCAGCCGTCCTACTGAGCTGATTAAATCGGTTATTTTATCAAGTCCGATCATCTCATTTAGGTCACATTGTACCAACAGGCAACTGCCCGACCTGCGGTTATTTAATTCACGACATAGCTTGTCCGCAGCAGAGGCTGAGCGGTTATAGTGGATAATGACACGGTAACCCTTAGAGTGAAATAACTGCGCTATCACGGCGCCGATGCGTCTTGCTGCTCCAGTAATTAGTATAACGGGCGCTTGGTGGTGTTCCTGCATAATCTGATCCTTTGTTTATCGATGATAAGTGTCTTTTAACTGCTGAAGAGCATCTATTTGGCGCAGTGCTAACTGCTTGCCAATCTCTGCGCCGTTAACGCCTGAATTGACAATGTCAGAAATATCTAGGTCGTGGAGTGCTTTTGCCGCGGCACGAAGGTATGGGGCAGATGCGTAATCTCGAGATTCAAACCCTGTGCGGCCTTTTGCGTCGGCAATGCAGCAGGTTAAAAAGTCCTCGAGCTTTGTCGGCGATTTAATGGCGCCCACCGTTTTAAGAAGGGTTAGTAAAGTTGTCGGCCGTAACTCCAGTGCTTTGTGACACAACAGATGAAATTCAGTAACGACCATCGCTAGTTGACGATGTTCGTTGGGTGCCTTAAGACGATCACAAACCGCTTTTACTAGGGGCAGGCCCCTGGCTTCATGCCCTGAATGACTAGGTAAAATATGACTGGGGGTGACGCCTTTACCTAAATCATGAACTAAGACAGAAAACCTAATGGCAGGCTTGTCAGAGAGTATTGCCGCCTGCTGAAGAGCCATTAGAGTATGAATGCCAGTGTCAATTTCTGGATGGTAGTCGGCTCTTTGCGCAACACCAAAAAGATTGTTTACCTCGGGTAAAAGAGTGGCTAAAGCTCCACAGTTGCGCAACGTCTGAATAAATAAATCTGGAGACTGCTCGCAGAGGGCACGATCAGTTTCTTTCCACACACGCTCAGCAACGAGGTCGGCTAGCTCACCTCGCTTGACGATGGATTTCATTAGCGCTTCAGTTTCTGGCGCGATGGTAAAGCCTAAGTGATGGTAGCGAGCAGCAAATCGGGCAACTCTAAGTACTCTCAGTGGATCTTCGATAAAGGCGTCAGAGACATGACGCAGTATTTTTCGATGCAAGTCTTTTTGGCCGCCGTAAGGGTCGATAATATTACCGTCAGCATCTTCGGCCATCGCGTTAATAGTTATATCGCGTCGGATTAGGTCATCCTCTAGGCTGATGTTGGGCGCGGTGTGAAAAGTAAACCCTTGGTAGCCCACCCCTGATTTTCTTTCGGTCCTAGCCAGAGCATATTCCTCGCCAGTTTCGGTTTTAATGAACACAGGGAAGTCATTGCCCACAGGCTGATAGCCGAGTTTTATCATTTCTTCTGGAGAACTGCCAACCACTACCCAATCATTTTCATAACAAGGATAGTTAAGTAATTTGTCGCGAACTGCACCGCCGACTCGATAAATTTTCATAAACAATTCCGTAGGTTTGACGCATTGTAAGGGTCAGAGGTTAGGAGCTCAATCGAAACTCTCTGGTGGTTGCTATTGGACTCTGACGCTTAACCGTAAGATTGGCTGGTTAACGTGCGAGACATCGTCTAATTATTGTTCATCAAAAAGTCGCTTTTAAAGCTTGACGGAGAATCTTTTTAGGTTTATTTTTCAACAAATAGTGACTGGCGATATTTTAAAGCTCAAGTTTAGATAGAGAGTTGTTTTATGAGTGGTGAATTAGAGGATTCAGGCGACCTAGAACAGGTCTCAAATAACGATGATGTTGATGTTGCAGCCTCGGATAAAGAGCAATCGCTCAGTAATAAGGAGCGTGTGGCTATCGGCATAGACGCTAGACGCCGTGTGGAGTTAAAGCTCGAAGAGGCGCGCTTGCGAAGGCAAGCAGAAACCTATGATTTGGATGATAGTTTCGACTAAAGTTAGAGACGCATAGCGTGTGCGCAATTATTTATTCAAAAGCCAACCTATTGGCTCCTATATTTGGCATAATAACACCCTTAATATAAACTCATATCGAGGCTTTTTGGTGGGGAATCCATCTCTTATATCAATCGAAAATCTTCGCTTCGAGCGTGACGATACGACAGTAGTCAGTTGCGACCAGTTGCATGTAAACGTTGGGGAGATTCTTCAGGTCGAGGGCCCAAACGGTAGTGGTAAGACGACGTTATTGCGTTTGTTGACGACTGCTTTGCAACCTCAGGAAGGAACGATTCTATATTGTGGTAGAGACATAGCCGAATGTCGGTTTGAGTATCTTTCGGATATTTTATTTATTGGTCATCAGTCGGCGGTAAAGTTGACACTTACCGCAGAAGAGAATTTGGCTTGGATGGCTGAGTCTGAAGTGAGCTCTGCGGCTTCATTGAGGGCTTTGGAGTCACTTGGTTTGGGGGGTTATTCTGACATTCCTTGCTATAAACTTTCAGCTGGACAGCAACGCAGGGTGGCTTTGGCGAGACTTCTGCTGAGCGATGCGCGGCTGTGGTATTTAGATGAACCCTTTACTGCCATCGACCGCGATGGAGTAAAGTTGCTTGAACGATGTATGGAAGATCATGTCAGTTCTGGCGGGGCAGTCGTTGTGTCTACTCATCAAGATTTAGATGTGCAAGATGTCCACCGCTATTCGGTACTTGGTGAGCCTTTGCTGAGAGCGTATTCATGAGAAAATACGCTAGCAATGGCTTTTACGCTTATCTTCGGAGGGATTTATTGCAGTCTCATCGTCGACTTGGGGAGGCGGCGAGCCCCTTAATTTTCTTTGTGATGGCCTCAACGTTAGTGCCTTTAGGTATAACACCAGATCCAGCTAGTTTGGCAGAAATTGCATCGGGCATTATCTGGGTGTTTGCGTTACTAGCGACCATGCTTTCCGTGGGTGGTTTATTTGCTGGGGATTACCAAGATGGTTCCCTTGAACAGTTGTTAATTAGTCCTCAAATTCTGGTTATGCCTGTTTTGGGAAAGGTTACAGCCCATTGGCTGATTACTGGCCTGCCATTAACGTTGGTATCACCCTTGCTAGGGTTAATGTTGTCTCTGCCTGAGGCGGGCTATTTACCTATGACGGCAAGTTTAGCCTTGGGTTCGGCTTGTCTTAGTTTGTTGGGTGCTGTGGGTGCCGCATTGACGGTATCTCTGCAAAAAGGCGGTATGTTGTTGGCCCTTATAGTGATGCCCTTATATATGCCGGTGATTATATTTGGTGCGGCGACGGTTCAATATGGGATTGATGGTCTTGCCTGGACTGCTCCTCTGGCTATCCTTGGCGCTATGCTGGCAGCTGCCATTGCTTTGTGCCCACTGGCTATAGCCAGCGTGCTTCGATTAACGAGTATTAACTAGATGTTGGGCAATAATCTATGAATTGGGTATGGTTTTATCGTCTTGGCTCCCCGTTGTGGTTTTACCAGACGACCACACGATGGTTGCCTTGGTTGAGCTTATTGGCATTTATATTATTAGCAACGGGTTTGGTTTGGGGGTTAGGATTTGCACCCCAAGATGCGAAACAAGGGAATAGTTTTAGGATAATATATATGCATGTTCCTGCATCCTTTCTCGCTCTGGCGGGCTATTTCTTAATGGCCGCTGCCGGGGCGATTGGACTGATTTGGAAAATGAAATTATCTTATATGGTAATGAAGGCGGCGGCACCAATTGGTGCGGCACTGACGTTTTTGGCACTCTTTACGGGTGCTGTTTGGGGTAAGCCCACCTGGGGAAGTTACTGGGTATGGGATGCTCGAATCACCTCCATGTTGATACTGTTGTTTTTGTATTTTGGTGTGTTAGCGTTGCAATATGCTTTCCATAGCGAAGAAGCGGGCAATAAGGCCAGTGCTGTACTGGCTTTGGTTGGGACGGTAAATATCCCAATTATTTATAAGTCGGTTGATTGGTGGTATACCCTGCATCAACCTTCAACCATTAAATTAACCTCTGCGCCAAGTATGCATCCGGATATGTTTCAGCCGTTATTGCTTATGATCCTGGGCTTTTATTGTTTTTACGTGGTGGCTTTGTGTCTTTTTACCCGGGTAGAAATTCTTCGGCGTGAACGCAAGACGAATTGGGTTGGTGATCTTGTTGGATCGTCTAACAATTCGGTTGAGGGTGAAAAGTAATGAAATTTCAGTTTCAAAGTGTCAGTCACTTGCTAGATATGGGCGGTCACGGTTTCTATGTTTGGTCGGCTGTGATTGTGACTTTAATAGTCATAATAGGACTGATTGTACGACCTCTAATACAGCATCGGGTGGTTCTTAGCCAAATTTCGAAAGAGTTAGCTCGCGAGAAATTGCGCAAAAAGGCAACTGGAGAAGACAATTAATGAATAACTTCCGTAAACAACGGTTGCAGGTAGTTCTACTTATAATCGTGGCTGGTGCATTGGCGAGTGGTTTAATTATTTATATGCTTGGCCAGAATGTTAATTATTTCTATACGCCCTCTCAGATCGCTCGAGGCGAGGCCCCTGAGGGAGTGTTTCTGCGTGCTGGCGGGATGGTGGTGGAGGGGAGCCTTGTAAGAGATATGGATTCTCTAGCGCTCGAATTTAAAGTGACAGATGGAACCTCTGTTTTGGTTGTTCAGCACACCGGCATTTTACCTGACCTTTTTGGTGAAGGTGAGGCGGCTATTGCGGCAGGAAAGGTAGATCAGAATTTGGTTCTACAGGCAACGGAAGTGCTGGCTAAACACGATGAAAACTATATGCCTCCTGAGGTGGCAGAGTCCATGAGTGAGGCTTATCTTGACAAGAGAAAAACTGCGGCGGGTACGCAATGACGGTTGAGTTGGGGCATATTGCTTTAATTATAGCCCTTTGTTTGGCCTGTATTCAGGCGGTTGTACCTATGGTCGGATCCTTTTCTGGTTATACACATTGGATGCGCGTTGGTCATTCTATGGCGGTAGGACAGTTCGTGTTTGTCGCCTTATCTTTTGCTTGCCTCACGGCGGCCTTCATCCAAGATGATTTCTCTGTGGCCTATGTGGCTAACAACTCAAATACACTGTTACCACTGCAATTTAAGATAAGCGCTGTATGGGGTGCTCATGAGGGTTCTCTGTTGTTATGGGCGCTGATTTTATCTGGCTGGTCGACTGCTGTGGCTTTGTGTAGTGGTAAATTACCCTTAATTTTGTCGGCGAGAGTACTGTCCGTGTTGGGTGCGATTTCAGTCGGGTTTGCACTGTTCTTATTGCTCACTTCCAATCCTTTTGACAGAATTCTGCCTATACCTCCGTTGGAGGGAGGTGATCTAAACCCGTTGTTACAAGATTTTGGCTTAATTGTTCATCCGCCTATGCTTTATATGGGTTATGTTGGATTTTCAGTCCCATTTGCCTTTGCGATTGCGGCCCTTATTGGAGGTCAATTCGATAGCGCGTGGGCACGATGGTCAAGACCTTGGATAAATATTGCATGGGTCTTTTTGACCATCGGGATAAGTCTTGGCAGTTGGTGGGCATATTACGAGTTGGGCTGGGGTGGTTGGTGGTTTTGGGACCCTGTTGAAAATGCCTCATTTATGCCATGGCTAGCAGGTACAGCACTAATGCACAGCATCGCAGCCACAGAGAAGCGAGGCGTCTTTCGTAGCTGGACATTGTTACTAGCGATCCTAACTTTTTCGTTAAGCTTGCTGGGAACCTTTTTGGTGCGTTCTGGAATTCTTACCTCCGTTCATGCGTTTGCTAGTGATCCAGAGCGTGGGATCTTTATTCTGATATTTTTAGGTATTGTGGTCGGAGGTTCGCTGTTGTTGTTTGCCTTGCGTGGGCCGACTATGCGGTCAGCCACTACTTACAGCGGTTGGTCTCGTGAAACGATGCTACTGATTAATAATGTCTTTTTGGTTAGCTCTATGGCGATGATTCTGATTGGGACGCTCTACCCATTGCTGGCGGACGTCTTAGATATGGGAAAAATCTCTGTTGGCCCCCCTTATTTTAATATCTTTTTTGTTCCTCTAATGTCTGGGCTTATGATTTGCCTTGGTTTTGCTGGGTTTACAAGATGGAAAAATACGGAAGGTAGAGTTCTCCTACATAAAGGCGTAATCCCATCGATCGTGAGTTTAGTCATGGCCTTTGCCTTGCCCATGTTCATGGTGGATAAGCTATCGTGGTCAAATTATTCGCTCACAGCTGTTGTTACCTTATTACTGGTGTTGTGGGTTGTGACGATGAGTTTAGAGGATCTTTGGTTAAAGAGTAGAGGTAAACTATCATCGCTAAGCAGCTTGTCAGGTAGTTATTGGGGAATGCTCGTGGCCCACATAGGATTAGCAGTGTGTGCTCTCGGTGTAGGGCTAAGTACGGCTTATGATGCGCAAACAGATTTGCGCATGTTGCCTGGAGATAAGGCCGAATTAGGAGGTTACCAATTCCAATTCGTTGGGGTTGAACGCGTCGAGGGCCCAAATTTCATCGCCTATAGGGGCAATGTTGAAGTGAAGTCTGGCGGAGAACTTATCGTTAGGTTGTCGCCCGAGAAGCGAAATTATACGTCGGGCGGGCAGGTTATGACCGAAGCGGATATTGATGGTCAATTGCATCGGGATCTCTATGTTTCTCTGGGCGAGCCACTGGGTAATCAGGCGTGGGCTATTAGGTTTCAGGTTAAACCCTTTGTGCGTTGTATCTGGCTCGGTGGTTTATTGATTGGGCTGGGCGGCTTGCTAGCCGCTTTGGATAAGCGCTATCGTCGACGCCGTCTGCGCAAAGGTGCCGATGAAAGTAGTGGGGGGCTTGTTTTTGAATAGGCTTGCGTTATTTTTGCCCCTTGCTTTGTTCGCGGTATTAAGCACCATATTGTTGCTCGGTCTAGATAAAGATCCCTCTGAGTTGCCCTCAGCTCTAGTTGGGGAGCCGTTTCCCTCTTTTAGCCTTCCTGCGCTGCATGACGCAGATAGAGCCTTAGATGAGAGGGATATCATAGGCGAGGTTGTTTTGGTGAATATCTGGGCAACCTGGTGCTTTGCTTGCCGTATAGAGCATGCAATGCTCAATCAATTGGCTGAACAGGGCGTTAAGGTGATTGGGTTGAATTACAAAGATAACCGAGAGGCCGCCATTGCTTGGCTAAAAGAGCGAGGAGACCCCTATGCTTTTTCAGTCTTTGATGAGCGAGGGCGATTAGGAATTGATCTTGGTGTATATGGGGCTCCAGAAACTTATTTGTTAGATGCCAGGGGTACTATTCGTTACCGGCGGGTGGGGGTGGTTGATGATCGAGTTTGGAATAATGAATTCCGTGACCTATACGCGCAATTAATGGCGGTGAAAAGATGAGACTTCGCTGGTCTATGGGGCTAGCCGCAGCGCTTTTCACATTGGTGCTTTTTGGTAGTGAAAATTTAGTCGAATTCTCCGATGAATCTCTGCGCGCACGCTATCAGACGTTGATCACTGAGCTGCGCTGTCCTAAATGCCAAAATCAAAACCTTGCCGATTCAAATGCCCCGATATCAAAGGATTTACGCGAAGAAATCCAGCGTATGTTAGAGCAGAAGATGTCTGATCGTGAGATTAAGTATCATCTTACATCCCGCTACTCGGAATTTATTTTATATCGTCCAGACGTCAATAAAACTACTTATCTATTGTGGGGGTCACCTTTTGCTATTCTTCTCATTGGCCTCCTGGCAGCGCTGCGACTCAACAGGCGAAATAAAATAGACGTTGGTTCTTTAGATGAAACGGTGAGTGATCAGGACAGCCGTATAGCTGAGCTTCTTAAATCCGGAGAAGATGACAAGTGATGCTTTGGATCTTGATTTTAACCGCTTTGGGTTTTCTGGCTTATCCGTTTGTGGTGGAGCAAAGGCAGTCTGCGGTTAGCTTAGATGAACAGAAAAACCGTAAAAATACTAATGTTAGGTTGTTTAAGGAGCAGCAAGATCAGCTTCAGCAGCAGCAGAATCGAGGCGAAATTGACTCTGAACAATACCAACGTTTAGTGATGGATGCGCAAAGACTGTTATTAGCGAATACTGAGTTAGATGTGACAAGGGGCTCTGCAATTGCCGGTACCGGACGGTGGTTGCTGCCGCTATTATTAATAGGTACTTTTGCTAGCACCTGGGCGATCTATAGTGATATTGGAGCAGCTGAAGATGAGAAGATTGCGGCTTTAATGAACAAAATTGCCACTTTAGAGGCCCAATCAACTGACATTACAGAGCTTAATCAAGAGCTTCTCAGCACCATTGAGGATCGAGTAAAAAAGCGGACAAGTAATCTATATTACTGGGTTATTTTGGCCCAGGCGGCTATTGCAGAGAATAAGATGTTAGCGGCTAGTAATTATTTTGCCTCAGCGCTTGAAGTAGAGCCTCAAGATAGCCAGTTGCTGGCGCAGTATGCTGAAACTTTATTTCTTGTCGATGCCAATAAGTTCACGCAACGAGTCAGGGTTGCTGTTGATAAAGCCTTTGCCGCAGATTCAAACAATCAAACTGTACTTGGGCTGAAAGGGATTGAAGCATTTGCCGACAAAAATTTTGTATTGGCTGAGACCTATTGGCTAGGCGCTCAAAGCCAAGTTAACCCAGAAAGTGGGGTCTTTAAAGGATTGCAGGTTGGTATTGATAGGGCTAGAGAGTTTAACGAAGATCATTCGGGCTCGGGCGCTGATGTGAGTCAGTTGAGCGCAGTTCAAGTTGAGCTCCGAATAGATCTTAGCTTAGATGTAAAAGTACCCAGCAGGCCGGACCAGCGAGTATTCATTGCCGCCGTGCGAGAGTCGGGGCCGCCGATGCCTTTGGCCGCAAAGAAAATACTTGTATCACAGTTACCGATGAGGGTGGTTTTGACTGACAAAGACGCTCTTATTCCGGGACAAGATTTGACTACTGAAACCAAGATTAAGGTAGTTGCCAGATTATCCAATAGTGGTTCGGCCACACCGCAATCAGGCGAATGGGAAGCCACTAGTGAGAGTATCGATTTACAGGCATTTGAGGGAGAAATAATACTGGTGATTGACCGGCAACGCCCTTAGGGTAAACCGCTGATTACGTGAGCCATTTCGTAAAATTACTGTGGACTTTGAGCTATTATCAAAACTAAGTTAGCGCATCACTGATTTACTGTTTTTTGTCATGCTTAGAAAGTGTAAACTGGTTCCCAATAATTAATTCACTTTGTAGCCGATAGGCTAGGTTTGAAAACTTAAAATGACTAATCATGCGGCTTAAATCAATAAAACTATCGGGATTTAAATCCTTTGTTGACCCGACCAATGTAAATTTTCCGAGTAATTTGTGTGCGGTGGTTGGGCCGAATGGTTGCGGCAAGTCTAATGTCATCGACGCGGTGCGCTGGGTGATGGGTGAAAGCTCGGCCAAGAATTTGCGTGGCGAGTCGATGTCGGATGTTATTTTTAATGGTTCTGGCGGCCGAAAACCGGTAGGGCAAGCCTCCGTTGAATTGATTTTTGATAACACTGCCGGCCGGATTGTCGGTGAATATGCCGCTTATAATGAAATCGGTATAAAGCGCAAGGTAACTCGCGACGGGCAGTCTAATTATTACCTCAATGGCAATAAGTGCCGTCGTCGTGACATCACTGATATTTTCTTGGGTACCGGCTTGGGGCCGCGAAGCTACGCTATTATTGAACAGGGGATGATTTCACGGTTAATCGAATCCAAGCCTGATGAGCTCCGAGTCTACATTGAAGAAGCTGCGGGCATTTCAAAATACAAGGAACGCAGGCGAGAGACGGAAAGCCGCATTCAACGAACGATGGAGAACCTAGAGCGTCTTACCGATATTCGTGATGAACTAGGTCGGCAGCTTAGTCGGTTAGAACGCCAGGCAAAATCAGCCGAAAAATATTCTGAATATAAGAAGCAGGAACGACAGTTGACCCTAGAATTACTTGCTTTGAAGTGGCGGGGTTATGACGGCCAGGCTAGCGAGTTAAGAACAGTGATTGGTGGCCTTGAAGTCGAAAAAGAAAAGTTTACGGCTGAGCGTATCGGATGTGACACTCAAATTGAAAAGCTTAGAACACAGTTTTCTGATCAAACGGATACTTTTAATGAAGTGCAAGCGCGTTTTTATAGCGTAGGAGGAGAAGTTACTCGTATTGAACAGGCGATTGAGCATGCTCAGCAGAGGGCTCAGGACCTTGATAAAGACCTACAGCAGACCGAGCGCAATTATACTGAAACAGAACAGCATCTGAGTGCGGATCAGCAGAAGATAGCTGGGTGGAATGCTGAGTTTGTAGAACTGGAGCCAGCCTTACTGGAAGCGGTAAAGGCTGAAGAGCTATCCTCCAGCGCGCTGCAAGAAGCCGAACTAGCGATGCAGGTTTGGCAGACACAGTGGGATGAGTTTAATCATAAGTCTGCAGATCCTCGACAGCAGGCTGAGGTGCAACAATCACGTATTCAGCATCTTGAGCAACTGATGCGTCGTTTGTCTGAAAGGACCGAAACGCTTTCTGCTGAGGCGAATAGCTTCCAGGCCAGTCCGGCAGAAGATGAAATGGCTAATATTCAGGCATTGTTGAGTCAGGCGGAGTTAAGTCAGGCAGCTGTTGATAGTCAACGGCAAGTTAACAGTCAGGCGATTGAGCTATTGCGTTCAGAAGAAAAACAAGCGGAGGTAGAGCACGATACAGCGCGCAGCCGTCAACAAACACTGAAAGGTCGACAGGCCTCACTACTTGCTCTGCAACAGGCGGCGATGAGCGACGGCACAGAACAGCAGTGGTTGGCATCTAAAGGCTTAGATAGCAAGCCTCGGCTTGCTGATAGCATTAATGCTGCAAGTGGATGGGAAGTGGCGGTAGAGACTGTGTTAGGTAGTTATCTACAGGCTATTACAGTGGATGATATAGCCAGTAACATAGATCTGATTAGTGACTTTTCTAAAGGCGAGTTGCTGTTAATTGGACCTGGACAAGCAGCTGAGGCTGGGACCACCAATAAAGGGCGCTTGCTAAGTGATTTAATTAAGGGTGATGGCGCTAAGTCTCTTTTAAGTTCTGTCTATGCTGCTGACTGTTTGAATGATGCTTTAAAACTTCAACCTCAGCTGTTATCTGGTGAGTCTGTAGTAACTATTGAAGGGGTATGGTTGGGGCCTAACTGGCTGCGTGTGGCCCGAGATAAAGATGCTACCGCGGGAGTTTTACAGCGCAAGCAGGAGTTAGAGGTAATTGCTGGCGATCTGGAGCAGTTGGTCAGCGAAATCGAACAGTTAGAGAAACGCCGCCAGAATAATGAGCAGAACCTAAGAGCTTTGGAGGCTACTCGTCAGGATATTTCGAGCAGCATAGCGGAACATCAGTCAAGTTATGCTGAGTTGCGCTCTAAATTAAGCGGTTTTGAAGTTCAACTTGAGCAATATAAAGCCCGTAAAGAGCGTGCAGAAAACGAGCTTACTGAAGTAGCTCAGCAGACTCAGGTCGAGAAAGATAATCTATCTTCGGCTCGAGTCATTTTACAACAGTCGATCGAAAAAATGGAAGCTGACACTAAAACTCGTGAGCAGTTGACCGGCCAGCGGGATACTTTTCGAGGACAACTGGACAGTGTTCGAGAGCAAGCACAAAGTAACCGTGATAAGCGGCAGCAGTTAGCTGTGAGGGAAAGCTCATTAAGTACGCAATTAACCTCGATTAGTGATGGTATATCGCGTTTGGAGTCGCAACTTGAGCGGCTTCATGACCGTCGAACTCAACTCCGCGTCGCCTTCAATATAAAAGAGGATCCGACGGAGGGATACAAAGAAGAACTAGAGAAACAACTGGAGATGCGTCTGGCGGTAGATAGCGAACTTGCTGAGGCGCGTAAGCAGGTAGAAGCCATTGAATACCAAACACGTGAGCAAGAAAAGCAACGGGCTGATATTGAAGTTGAACTCCAAAAAGTTCAGACTGAGTTAGAAAATCAACGTCTCTCAGCCCAGGAAATAAGAACGTTGAGTCGCACTATTGAGGAGCAGATCGCCGACAAACAGGGTGAATTGAGCTCCCTGCTTGAAGCTTTGGCTGAAGACTCTGATCTAGTGGATTGGGAGGAGCAGCTACAATTGTTTGGCAACCGTATCCAGCGGTTAGGACCGATTAATCTGGCGGCCATTGACGAATACAAAATAGAATCTGAACGCAAAGACTACTTGGATCAGCAAAATGCTGAACTAGAGGAGGCGATGGAAACGCTGCGGGCGGCGATTCATAAGATTGACCGTGAGACGAGAACGCGCTTTAAAGAAACCTTCGAATTAGTTAATACGCACATTCAGGCGTTGTTTCCTAAGCTGTTCGGCGGCGGGCATGCGTACTTAGAAATGACAGGTGATGATTTGCTTGATACGGGTGTAACCCTGATGGCGCGACCACCGGGGAAAAAGAATGCGTCTATACATCTATTATCTGGTGGCGAAAAAGCGCTGACGGCAATTGCTATGGTGTTTGCTATCTTTAAACTTAATCCTGCGCCTTTCTGTATGCTTGATGAGGTTGATGCACCCTTGGATGATGCTAACGTTGAGCGATACGCCGCGATGGTAAGAGAGATGTCAGAGAAAGTGCAATTTATATTTATTACGCATAACAAAATTTCAATGGAAGCGGCTAATCAATTGATGGGTGTGACCATGCATGAGGCAGGCGTATCTAGGCTTGTTAGCGTAGATGTTGATCAAGCGGCTGCGTTTGCTGATGCGTAGTTAGGTAGTGAGAACTGCTGTAGTTTTTTCCAACAGGAAAAACTACACTGTTGGAGATTAAATTCGATAGTTATTAAGGTTTTTTTATGGATTTTTTAGGCCCTCGCGAGGTGGTTATCGTTGTCGGAATTTTGGCCCTTGTCGCCATTATTCTTGACGGGGCACGGCGCATTAAGCGTAACCGCTATGAAAAATTGCAGATGTCGTCGCGTAACCTGCATAAGAATTCTGATGCAGCTCAACATGAGGATCATGATGGACTGGATGAAAGTCAGTTTCCTTCTGGCGGCTCAAGGCTGGTTGGGTCTCGTGCGTTTGATGATAACAGCGTGCCACAAGGGCATGCGTTTAACTTTGATCGAACCCCTCAGCAAGAAAACTTTGATTTGGATAATTCTATCTTTGCAACTCCCGAGGCTACAACGAATACCAGCCCAGCCAAGAAGACGTCTAATCACCAGGGTTCTTCTGAGCCAGCTGGCAGCTCTCAGGAAGTATTAGTGGTTCACTTGGTTGCTGATAAAGGAGCGACGGTTGATGGCGGGCATCTGTTGGATACGGCATTAGCTGCGGGCTTGCGTTATGGAGAGATGAAGATTTTCCATCGTCATTTAAATGACGATGGGTCAGGGCCAGTGCTGTTCAGTATGGCCAATTTGGTTAATCCAGGAACTTTTGACTTAAACACCATTAAGTCTATTGCTACGCCAGGGATCACCTTATTCATGGAGCCAAATGAAATTGAAGATCCCGTCGCGGCATTTGACTTAATGATAGAGTCTATTGATATTTTGGCAGCTAAAGGGCCATTTAATGTGATGGATGAATCCCGCAGTTCAATGACCCGCCAGACGATTGATCATTATCGGCAACTCGCTAAAAGTGCCGCGTCCCGCGCTGGTAAAGACTAATATGGCGTGGCAATTTTAGATGGAAACCACTCCCGACAGTGTTGCTATCTTATATCAACAACTTAAAGATGAATTAAATCAACATAATCATCGATATTACGTCCTTGACGACCCGTCGGTTCCTGACAGCGAATATGATCGCCAGTTGCGCAAACTTAGTGAGATCGAGGGGCGTTATGAGGGTCTAATAACAGATGACTCTCCGAGCCAACGAGTTGGAGGGATTGCCCTAGAGTCTTTTTCGCAAATTAAACACGCTGTTCCAATGTTGTCATTGGATAATGCGTTTAACGATGTAGAGTTGCAGGAATTTGAACGCAAGGTAAAAGATCGTTTGAATTACTCCACATCTGACAAGTCGCAACAGATAGAGTATGCCTGTGAGCCAAAGTTAGACGGGGCTGCGGTTAGCTTGCTCTACAAAAAAGGTAGTTTAGTTTATGGTGCAACCCGCGGTGATGGAAGTGTTGGAGAAGACATTACTGCTAATGTTCGAACAATCAAAAGCGTTCCTCTAAAATTACAGGGTGATAATATTCCCGAGTTATTAGAGGTGCGAGGTGAAATATATTTACCTCGAGCGGGGTTTGATAGGCTTAATGCGGCCGCGATTAGGGCAGGTGAGAAAACCTTCGTTAACCCCCGTAATGCTGCAGCCGGAAGCCTTCGGCAGCTAGACTCTAAAATTACGGCGAGCCGGCCGTTAGAGATGTGCGCCTATAGTGTGGGGCAGTATAAGTCTGACCTAAAACCTGAAACTCATAAGGGTATGCTGGAGGCTCTGGGAGGATGGGGGTTCAAAATAAACCCCTTTGTTGAGGCGTTGACGGGTATTGCTGCGTGTGAAGATTACTACCAGCGTATGGCCGAGCAAAGAGATCAGCTTCCCTATGACATTGACGGCATCGTCTACAAGGTTAATAGCCTCAAACTTCAGAGCAGACTCGGTTTTGTGGCTAAGGCTCCGCGCTGGGCGATTGCGCGAAAATTTCCCGCGCAAGAAGAAATGACCCGGCTTTTGGATGTGGAATTTCAGGTGGGTAGAACAGGCGCTATTACCCCAGTAGCGAGACTCGAACCCGTCTTTGTTGGCGGTGTTACGGTGAGCAATGCAACGCTCCATAATCGTGATGAGATCGATCGCTTGGGTCTACGTATTGGCGATATGGTGATTATTCGTCGGGCAGGAGACGTGATCCCGCAAATTGCGAAGGTGGTGGTTGAGAAGAGGCCTTTGGAGGCCAGATTAATAGAATTCCCAATTCGATGCCCGGTTTGCCAATCATCGGTTCAACGAGGTGAGGGAGAAGCCGTAGCGCGATGTTCGGGTGGCTTATTTTGTGGAGCACAGATAAAAGAGGCGATCAAGCACTTCGCTTCACGTAAAGCTATGGATATCGATGGTTTGGGCGATAAACTAGTTGAGCTCCTTGTTGATAAATCGGTCATCTTTTCCGTAGCTGACCTTTATGAATTACAGCCAACGCAGTTGGTCGATCTAGAGCGCATGGCTGAAAAGTCAGCGACTAACTTAATCGCGGCTATTGATGCAAGCAAAGACACCACTCTAGCGAAGTTTTTATATGCCTTGGGTGTTCGTGAGGTTGGCGAAGCCACGGCTCAAACGTTGGCTAATAATTTCGGATCCATGGAGCCTATTACACATGCATCGGTTGAGGTGCTGTTAGAGATTGATGATGTTGGACCTATAGTCGCTAAACATATTGTTAATTTTTTCCGAAATCCTGACAATCTGTCTATTATTAGTGCGTTGCGTGAGGCTGGCGTTCATTGGCCTGATATCGATCTATCTCGTCAGGCGTCTCAGCCTCTTAGAGGCCAAACCTGGGTCATTACAGGCGGGATGGAGACCATAAGCCGCGCAGAAGCCAAAGATAGGCTTCAAGATTTGGGGGCCAAGGTGGCATCCAGTGTTTCAGCCAAAACTACCCGGGTAGTCGCTGGCCCTGGGGCTGGATCGAAATTATCTAAAGCTCTTGCCTTGGAGGTTGCGGTCATGGATGAAGCCCAGTTCCTTGTATTTCTCGCTGATCAGATCCATTAGAATATCGCTTTAGTAAACTTAACCCTGTATATCAAATAAGGAACTCCCTAGAGTGGCCAAATCAACCTTGAAAAATACGTTAAAGCGGCGATCAACGTGGGTCGCCGCTATGGCTGCATGCTTTATTTTTTTGCTGATGGCGGTAAAAGTATATGAGGTTCCAGCTGCAACCATGACCACCAATCTTATTATCGTAATATTAGGCTTGGCGGTGATAATGGCTATTGCCGCTATTATTGGGCGGTTGATGTTGTTGCTACGCAAGCGCAAAAAATAGGTGTCAGCTCAACGCTTTTCCTTTGGTCATTATCTGGCCACGATCGGTGCTAGTAACTTTGCGTTGGGTCTATTTAGTGTTATCTACCCTTGGCTAATTATTGGCGTTTTACAAGAATCTCCGAGTCGTCTGGGTCTGGCACAGATGGCATTACTACTGCCTAATTTACTGTTTATTTTACCGGGTGGTGTGGTTTCCGACCGCAGCCATAGAGGGTCTTGGCTGTCTTTGTTGTACGTGCTTTATTTGCTGCCTATTGGAATACTCGCTAGCGCAATACTAACTGATCAATTGTCTTTTCCATTGCTTTTAATCTGCGGTATGACCTTTGGCACTGTCTCTGCTTTTGTTCAGCCTACTCGGGAAAGTTTACTGGGCTATGCAGCACCAAATTTGATGCATCAAGCCGTCGCAAAAGTGGTGATGGTTCAATTCATTGCTCAGGGTATTGGCTTTGCCGCTGCAGGGCAGATGGAGTCAACCGGGTTAACCTTGCTGTTGTCTTTGCAGATGATAGCCTTTGTGGCTAGCTCGTTCTTAATCAAGCGGTCTCATCCTCGGCCATTAATAAGCCAGAAGGAAACTGTAAAGCTTCGTCAGCCATTGACGGAGTTGAAAGAAGGTCTGCAGTTATTTATAGACAATAAGGCCTTATTACATTTGGTTATTTTGACCTTTGCCACCGGCGCTCTGGCTTTTGGTGTCTATTTAGTCGGTATGCCACTGATTGCCAAACAGGCTTATGGCGGGAGCGTTCAGCTCTATGCTGGCATGCAGGTCGTGTTTACTTTTGGGGTTATCACAGCCAACTTTGGGGTTATGAAACGAGATAAAATGTTCAATCGACCTGGACGGTTGATCATCATTACCTTTTTATGGCGTGGAGGATTGGTGGGTATTGTTGCTCTTTTACCGAGTCTATGGGCGCTGTTTCCTACGCTTTTTGTATGGGGTTTTTTCTCGGGCTTATCTATGACTCTCGGGCGCACTCTTCTGCACAACCAAGTGCCTCATGATCTTCGTTCTCGAGCATCCTCAGTGTATCAACTTTGTTTATTCGGTGGCGCCCCAATCGGCGCTTGGGGGTGTGGGATGTCCATTGAGGCGATAGGCTTAAGTAATACCTTTATGTGCATTGCCGTGCTGACGCTAATAGCGTCGTTAGTGGCTTTTGGTTCACCGCTGTGGAAGCTAGTTGGACATCAGCATGAGACTGCCGCGCTCTAACAGGCTGTAAAAGCAATTAGAGCGGCTGTGACGGCCACGTTTAAAGACTCGACACCATTATTCATGGGTATCCCAACACACTGATCACAGAGTTTTGCGATTTCATCGCTAACCCCGTCGGACTCGTTACCTAGCACATACACCATCGATTTATTTTTGCTCACCTCAGCAAGTGGTGTTGCATCATGAGAGGACAGCATACAGATGTCGAAGCCTTCGTTTTTGAAGTGTCGCAATGCTGTTATTAGACTATCGCAGCGTAATATATTGCCTTTAAAAATATTTCCGGCACTGGCTTTAATTACCAGAGGAGAGATTTCGGCTACACCTTTACTGGGTAACAGTAATCCATAGCACGGACTGGCCGTCACACTACGAATAATCATCCCTAAGTTCTGAGGGTTGGTCACTCCATCTAGAGCAATAACCACTTTGCGACTTCCATCAACTAGGGCGTCGAGAGCTTGCTCATAGGGTTGGTATCCAGGGCATTGAATATCACAAGCGACTCCTTGATCTTGCTTGCTGTTGCGAGAGATACGAGACAGGGCAGAGCGGCTATGATGTTGAATTTCAATGTTACGGCGCTCAGCTAGTTGCTTAATTTGGTCAATGATACCGCCATCACGATTACTGTCGGCCAAGTGTAACCGGTAAATTTGTAGGCTTTCATCTTGCAGTAACTCCATCACAGGCTTACGGCCATAAACGGTGATTAGTTGGTCAAAAAAAGCTTTGCGCTTGAGGTACTCAGGGCTGTCAGAGCGAACATTTGTATTGGGGTTATGGACCATCTTAAGTATTGTCGCTGGTCTGGTTATTCGTGTCGATATTCAATAGTTGCCGAATATCTTGAAGTTGCTCGGGCGATGCTTGGCCTTGCTTGGCGGAGATATTCACTGCCGTCTTACTTAGTCCCCGATAAGCATCTTGCCATCCATCAGGCGCACTATGGAGTGCTAATAGATGGGAGGCAACTGTATCAACATCACCCCTAGAAACGGGTCCTGTGAGTGCTTTCTGCGCGCCGCTACTTAGGTAGTTAGTGATGGTTTGTTGTATGAGTAAATCGAGTGGATTACCGCTATTTTCAACATCAACACCAGCCTGGGCTAGCATGCCCTTGCTTATCTCTAATAGACTAACAAGGTTATTACAGGCCATTACCGTGGCAGCATGGTAAAGCGATTTACTAGCACTATTTATGGCAAATGGCTGGCCACCAATGGCAATACAGAGATGGTTTAACTGATCAATTGCTTCAGCATCACCCTCTATGGCAAAAGGCACCTTTTTAAGGTTGGCTATTGAATTTTCTGGGTTAGCAAAACTATGAATCGGATGGATAGATGCGACGTGAACTCCACCGACATTGAGTCGAGACAGTACCTTGGAACTAATAGCTCCACTGCAGTGGAACACAATATTATCAGCTTGCAACACATCTGAGTCGACGAGTAACTGCATGGCCTCTTCAATATGATCATCTGGGGTCGCGATCATCCAGAGGTTAGCAGGCTGAAACTTTTGATAACCGGTATCGTTGAGGGCAATTGGATCCCCAGCACCGATGAAATTGATGGCGTATTCTGCTGAGGCGGCAGAGCGATTAATAATTTGCTTGATCGTCACATGCTTAGCTAGCAAATTGCACAAGCTCGATCCCGTTCGACCAGCTCCAATACAACTGAGGCTAAGTGGGTTAGAGGGGGCCGAGTTAGATGATTGTCGCGACATGGTTGCAGTAGCCCTAGGGGAGTAAGTTTTTGTAGGCGCGAACGGTGGCGGCCATACCAGAGGTCAGAGAGTCGACAATAAATGCATGACCGATTGATACCTCCAGCAAATTTGGAATACTGGCAAATTTAGCTAAGTTATGGAGATTCAAGTCGTGACCCGCATTAACACCCATACCTAGTGCCGTTGCCAGTTCTGCTGCTTTTAAATGCTCTTGAAAGAGTGACTCCTGATCAGATCCACCCCAAGCTGCAGCAAATGGTCCCGTGTAAAGTTCGATTCGATCTGCTCCAGCTTGCGCAGCCAGTCTAATCTGATTTAGATCGGGGTCCATAAACAGGCTAACTCGAATGCCTTGCGCTTTGAGCTCCCCAATAATGGATGCCAAGGCATCGCCAGATGAGGTTAAATCAAAGCCATGGTCAGACGTGAGTTGGCTATCGGTGTCGGGCACCAGAGTGCATTGGTCGGGCTCAACTTCTCTGACCAGCTCTAAAAAACCCGGATAGTCTGCTATCTCTGATGCGAAGGGGTTACCTTCGATATTAAATTCCACATGCGGGATCGGTGTGACTAGTTTGGCGAGATTTCTAACGTCGCTTGGGCGAATATGCCGTTGATCGGGGCGAGGATGCACCGTGATACCATCCGCTCCGTTGTCAATGCAGAGCTGAGCATGACTGACCACACTAGGATAGTTTCCTTCGCGAGAATTTCTTAACAAGCTGATTTTATTTAAATTAATACTTAGAGCGGTCATAGGTTTCACGTATTATTTTAGTGGCACAGGCCTTTCAAAGGCTGGTGCTGCAGGCTCAGGATCCTTGAGGGGAGTCCATATTTCAGGGTTCAGTAGGCGTGCAGTCAAAATTCTAACAGGTTCAACGGGTACATTTTGATACATGCTTACAGTCTGGGTGCGTACCTTGGCGATAGCGTCAACGACATCCATGCCTCTAGTAACCTTGCCAAATACAGCATAACCAATTCTGTCACCTCTAGTGTCAAGCCGGCTATTGCCTTTATGATTAATAAAAAACTGGGCCTGAGCACTGTCCGGATCACTAGTGCGCGCCATTGCTATAGTGCCACGGCCATTAGTTAGGCCGTTCTTTGATTCATTAGTAATCGGCGCTCTTTTGGAAAGACGTGGCGTTAAATCAAAGGTGAAACCCCCTGATTGAATCATAAAGTCCTTGATCACTCGATGAAATATTAGGCCGTCGTAATGAAAGTCGTTTGCGTGTTTGATAAAGTTGTCGACGGATATAGGCGCTTTAGACGGAAACAATTCAAGGGTAATATCGCCTTTTTCCGTTTCCAGTTTAATCATGGGATTGGTGGATGCGTCTTTAGCTTCACCGGCTAGCCCGAGTTGGGTAATTAGTAGGCAGGCTACTATTGATAGGTATCTCATTTTATAACACTCTTAATGACCATAGTTTCTTGCGCTATCCTCGGGATACAACTATTTAACCCCATTCAGACAGACGTTTTCTGCCCCTTAACCTAGGGATTAAAATCGCTAATAGAGCGCCGAGAAATACGGTTATTCCACCGTATATAAATGACTGGTTACGATGATCATTGGCTAAAACCTCAACCTCTGCCTGTAACACGTCGTTGTCAGTCTGTAGCATATGATTTTGTTTAACTAATGTTTGATTTTGTTTATTTAGGGCAATGGGATCTGAAGAGATGCCTTTTACTTCTGATATCTGAGCCCTTAGGTTTTGATTGTCATTCGCAATAGCTTCTATTTTTTGTTGCCATTCCTCGGACTGTTGCTCAAGATTTTTGATGTGCTCATTCAGTTGCATAACACGATCGGCAATATCTGATTTTTCTTGGTTAGCTTGAGTTAGTAATTGCCGTCCGGCAGGGGTAGGAGAGATGAATTGTTCTTCCATCCAGCCTTTATAGCCCTTCTTAGTGGCTACAAGGCCCCAGCCATCTTTTACTTCAAAGAGGTCAACTTTGGTCCCAGACTTAATGCCCCAGTGAACTATTTTACATCTAGGACAGGGCGTTTCTCTTAATGGCACGAAAAACTCGTCTGACACATAACGAATCTCAAGTTCGGCCTGAACGACGGCTGTTTCAATGTCAGCCAGCTCTATGGTGACGACTTCGGTCTCCAATGCTTGGGCGCCTAGCTCTTCAGTTGCGGCAGTCGGGCTATTAACCACGTCAGTCTCTGCTGGGGCCTGGCTAAAGGCACTGACGGCCAGTAGCGTTAAACATAGCGTAAAAGTTTTTCGGTTCATAAGTGTTTTATACCACAGTTCGTGTCGGCGTGATCATACTCTGATTCAGTAAAAATAGAATCTCTTGTCTCTTAAAGCGCTTTGTATGATTAGGGTAATACTTTCTTAAATGGTTTAACGTTAACGGACGCGTAAACACCCGCAGAAACATAGGGATCAGCTTCAGCCCAGTCCTGCGCATCTGCCAGCGAGTCAAATTCTGCGATGATTAAGCTTCCAGTATATCCTGCAGCGCCTGGCTCTAAGTTGTCGATTGCGGGCTGAGGTCCGGCGACTAATAAGCGCCCCGCGTCTTTTAATGTTGCTAGTCTGGCTAGGTGCTCAGGTCTTGCTTTAGTCCTTTTACTTAGGCTGTCTTTTACGTCTTGGCTTACGATTGAATACCACATGGTTATTTTTTCTCTGTATCGACATTAAGGATTTCTTCTAAGGGCATTCCGGTCAACCGTTTAATGCCTCGGAAAATATAAAAGAGGTCAGCTGTTAGCACGAACATTAGAGGTAGAGATATTACAGGGAAGCTCAGCGCCGTCATTTTACCTAGTTGCTGGTTAAACGCCACACTGCCGGGTTCTGCGGTAAGTAACACCACAGCGAGGATGTAATTAAGCAGAGCGGAGAGAAAAAATGATCCAGCTAATATCCAAGACGCGTTGACCAATAGCTTATCAAAAGCCGGGCGACTATTTTTTTCGAGCAGCGCAGTTTTTATTTTTTTGATATTTACGACGGACTTATTAAGTAAAAAAGTATGTATCAGAGGCTGGGAAGTCTTAAGGGACAATAAGGTTGCTATGCCAAGAATGGCGGGGATGGACGCCTCCTTAATCGCAATATAGATCGCGTCCAATTCCAGCAGGCTCATACCACCCGTCAAGGAAACGTTGACCACGCCTAGGCCTGAAAAGAAATTAATTTTGCCGGCTCTAGTAAAATCCTTCACACCATAGGCAATTGGGAATGCAAGCGCGACGACAATAGCCAGCTTAATGCCAAGAAACTCATTGTCACTTAACTTGGATAAAACCAGTGCTGGAATTACCAAGTTGAAGACTAGATTCCAAAGAAGACTAGGTTGTTTTTCGGCCCCCTCACTTTCTATCTGTCTGGAAGGCGGGTTATGGTGTTCTGGCATTTTAAAGGCTTTTGTTGGTCGACAGAGAATATTGTAACGGCTTATGCGTAGTTGTCGAATTTAAAGACGATGATATCTCTAAAACTAGAATCTCATTGCTCGCGAACAAGAGTTATTTGGCTGTTATTTTCAAGCGCTACACCTCTATATGCGATTTCGACCGTGACTAATTGACTTTCTTTTATAAATTTCAGCGAGATGGGTTGGGCATATTTTCGAGCTTTTAACTCCCACCCATAATTTAGAGGTTTTTCCAAATAAAAACTTAGAATTTCGGACTGACTGCGTCCTGAAAAAGCAACTACACGCTCATCCTCATCGGTATTAGGAGCCATGATTAACTCAGTTCGGATTTTTGCGTCAGTTGGGAGTGGGAGATTAAAGACTAATCTATAAGGATTCATAGATGAAGGCATTCCGGCACCATCTCTTACTTGAGCGCATCCAGACGCTAACGTGATAAATAGAAAAGCGAGTCCGTAAGAGGTCTTAAGTGTCATATGAGGTGCCTTGCCGGAAGCCTTTCACTACTTTGGCAGTTAACTCTATTGATAGTTGTATCGAATCTATCCATTACGCCATTAATTTAAACTGAGATTATATTTGAGTTCGAAATTCACAAGATTAATCTAGGTAGTAATGAATTAATTAAATACCGCTCAGCAATGGTGTCATTAAGGCCGCCTGTGAGACAATGATTCAGCATAAACTATGACCGTTGGAGATATCGTTGACCAGTCAATATTATTTAATACACCCAGAGAATCCTCAGCAAAGGTCTATTAAGAAGGTTGTAGAGATTATTCGTAAGGGAGGTTTAGTGGTTTATCCTACTGATTCAGTTTATGCCATTGGTTGCCATATAGGTGACAAAAGCGCTCTGGAGCGTATTCGCTCTATCAGACAGCTGGATAAGCATCATAATTTCACTTTAGTGTGTCGTGATTTATCTGAACTAGCGAATTATGCCAAGGTGGACAATAGTGCTTTTCGTATTCTTAAAGCAAGCACCCCAGGGCCTTTTACTTTTATCTTAACCGCCACCTCTGAAGTGCCAAAAAGGTTGCAGCATCCTAAGCGAAAAACCATTGGCATTCGAGTGCCCGACAGCCCTATTGTAAAAGCATTACTTGATGAATTGGGGGAGCCGTTGATGAGTGTTACGTTGATTATGCCCAATGATGAATATCCGTTGAGTGATCCCCATGATATTCGTCAAATAATGGAGCGCCATGTTGATGCAATCATTGATGGTGGTTATTGTGGTATCGAGCCTACCACGGTGATTGATATGACAGATTTGAACCCAGAAATTTTGCGGCAAGGCATGGGAGATTTCGTTAACCCTTAATAATGAAGATGTCCGCAGGCGTTATTACGGTTATAATAAGGTAGAGAAAATACGGGGGTAGTCTGTGGCTAGCGAAGCAATATCAAGTGAGATTATCTTGCCGTCGTCAACGTCGAGCCGAGTGGTGTCATCGCGGCCTCAGCAGGAAGAAATGCCATTTGCGGTGGTGCAAGGTAAGGAGTTAACCAGCCTACCAAAGGATCTTTATATACCCCCGGATGCTCTTGAGGTCATCTTAGAGGCGTTTGAAGGCCCGCTTGACCTACTTTTATATCTCATTAGACGTCAAAATCTTGATATTTTAGAGATTAATGTTGCTGAAATTACTCGGCAATATATGGGTTATATCGATTTGATGAGCTCTATTCAGCTTGAGTTGGCAGCAGAATATTTGGTCATGGCGGCTATGCTGGCGGAGATAAAGTCTCGCATGTTACTTCCGCGTCAAATTATGGAAGACGACGATGAGGGCGATCCGCGGGCTGAGTTGATTCGACGTCTTCAGGAATATGAGCGATTTAAAACGGCTGCTGAAGATATTGATGAAATTCCTAGAGTGGGTCGTGACTTGCATCAAGCCTCCGCAGATGCGCCTGGGCGAGAACAAGAACGGCAATACCCAGATGTTGATATGAGGGAGATTTTGACTGCGCTTGCTGACGTTTTACGACGCGCTGAGATGTTTGAAAGCCACCATATTGAGCGAGAGAAACTGTCTACCCGAGAACGCATGTCTCAGGTGCTGGAGAGATTACGTGGCGAACAATTCATTCCTTTTGTTAGCCTGTTTAAGGTCGCAGAGGGCAGATTAGGTGTTGTAGTAACCTTTTTGGCGGTTATGGAATTAATTAAAGAATCACTAGTTGAGATTGTGCAAAACGAATCTTTTGGCCCTATACACATTAAAGCAAGAGCATCATGAATTCAGATTTATTGAGACAGATAGTTGAAGGCGCCCTGCTAGCCGCGTCTAAACCCTTAGATATTAATCGGTTGGAATCATTATTCGAAGACGACGAACGGCCGCCAAAAGATCAGATTAAGGCTGCTTTAGATGAGATAGAATCAGATTGTCGGGGTCGTGGATTTGAACTCAAGCAGGTAGCTAGCGGCTATCGGTTTCAGGTCATTCAAGGCTTGGCTACCTGGGTTAATCGGTTGTGGGAGGAAAAGCCCAAGCGATATTCTCGCGCTATGCTCGAGACACTAGCACTCATTGCTTATCGGCAACCTCTGACTCGGGGCGACATTGAAGCCGTTAGAGGCGTGGCGGTGAGTTCAGATATTATTAAATCGCTGCAAGAGCGCGAATGGGTGCGCATCGTTGGACATCGTGATGTGCCAGGCCGTCCGGCGTTGTATGCCACTACTAAAAAATTCCTTGATTACTTTAATGTTAAGAGCCTTGATCATTTACCTGCACTAAGTGAAATAAAAGATTTCTCTGACCTTGATCCAGCGTTAGAGTTGGCGCTGTCAGGAGATTCTGCAGAGGAAACAGCACCGTTGGCTGCTAACGATGAGACTGATGATTTGGATTCAGGGTTGGATGATTTTGCGCTGGATCAACAGGCGGATGGACTTGATGAGACAAGTCCTGATGCACAAGAGCACCCATCTGAGACAGATGCCTATGATAATAACGAAGAAAAAGGTAATAATCGATGAGTGAAAAATTACAAAAGTTGCTGGCTACCGCGGGTCTTGGTTCGAGACGAGAGCTTGAAAAGTGGATTGCTGGAGGCCGAGTGTCAGTCAATGGAGCGGTTGCTACCTTAGGGGACCGCGCTGAGTCTGACGACCGCATTTTGGTTGATGGTCGTGCGATCAAAATTGTCACTGACGATACTCCTCGTGTGCTTATGTATAGCAAGCCTGAGGGTGAAATATGCACTGCGTCGGACCCCGATGGTCGTCCCACGGTGTTTGACAATCTTCCTCGACTGTCTCGAGGTCGTTGGATCGCGATTGGCCGATTGGATATTAATACAAGTGGATTACTGCTCTTTACAACGCATGGCGAGCTTGCCAATCGCTTGATGCACCCCTCCTATGAGATCAAGCGGGAGTATATGGCGCGGATACATGGGGATGTGAATGAAGCGATGATAGCAAGGCTTACAGAAGGCGTAGTCCTTGAAGATGGGGTCGCCAAATTCCAGACCGTAAAAACTCAGCATGCTCAGAGTGCTGATGAGAGAAGTGGCAGTAATCGTTGGTTTAGAGTGATCTTAGCCGAAGGTAAGACCCGAGAGGTTCGCCGACTATGGGAATCTCAAGGTGTTGAGGTAAATCGACTTAAGCGGATTAGTTATGGGCCTATAGAGTTACCCTCTATTGTTCGTCGGTCCGAATTCATCGAGTTGGACCCCAAGCAAGTGATATCGCTGTTTCGTGCAGTTGATTTGAAGCCGCCAAGGTTCAGTGAGAAAAATGTTTATCGAGACATTCGTGAGCGCAAAGAAAAGAAGCTGCGCGCGCGTGGGAATCCGTATAAAAAGCAATCACTCTAGGGTCTTATCTGAGTTGCGCTTCAATGGACTGTCCGTTGACCCCTATGCTGTCTTGGCCCAATAGGTATAGATAGGCGGGTAGTATATCTTCAGGGGTTTTTAGGTCATTTGGGTTTTCCCCGGGGAACGCTTGAGCGCGCATGTTGGTTCTTGTCGCACCAGGATTAATGGCGTTTATGCGCACTGAGCCGAGCCCTTCAACTTCTGAGGCCCAAGTTTGGACCATGCCCTCGATAGCAAACTTGGATACCGCATAAGCTCCCCAGAACGCCTTGCCGACTCTACCGACGCCTGATGTGGTAAAAATAACTGAAGCATCTTGGGACTTTTCTAAAACGGTCATTAAACTTTGTGTCATTTGGAATTGGGCGGTGAGATTCACCTGAATCACTTTGCTCCAGAGTTCGCTAGAGTAGTTTGTCAGTGGAGAGCGAAGACCTAAAATGGCAGCGTTGTGAAGTAGCCCGTCAAGGCGGCCAAATTGCTCATCAATTAAGACACCTAAATCGTCGTAGTCTTTGGCTGTGGCGCCAGCCAAGTCGACAGGGTAAATGCTAGGTTCGGCCCCACCGGTTTCAATAATTAATTTATAAACCTGCTCTAATTTTGCGACTGTCCGGCCCGCTAGAATAACAGTCGCACCAGATTTGGCGGCGCCTATAGCGACTGCTTTGCCGATGCCGTCGCCAGCTCCTGTCACCAGTATGATGCGTTTTTCAAGGTGGTTTAGGCCTGGTTTATAACGGGTAATGTCGGGAGTAGAAAGCAAAGGTTAGTCCTGTTATCTAGCGGTTAAACAGCAGATTATGTAACTGGGAGGAATGCTCAACTATATAGTCGGCACCCCAGTCTTCGATGCGTTCTTGGGTATCTATATAGCCCCACCCTGCTGCAATAGTGCGCATCCCTGATGCTTTACCTGCATCAATATCCCGTCGGTGATCTCCGAGATAAACGCAGTCTTTGGGCGATACTGATAGTTCGTTACAGGCCGCAAATATTGCCTCGGGGTCAGGCTTAGGGTGCGTGACATGATCTGGGCAGATAACAGTAGCTGCTTTGTTAATTAAATTTAATTGCTCAAGTACAGGTTGAGTGTATTTCCAAGGTTTGTTGGTCACTATCCCCCAGGGAATATTCCTGGCGGAGCAGGTATCTAGGACACGCTGTACTCCGTCAAATAAAACGGTTTTAACGGCTATGTTACTAACATAGAGTGCTAAATACTCTTCGCGGATAGCGTCAAATTGCTTGTCACCAGGTTTGAGGCCAAAACCAGCTTGGATAAGACCCACGGAACCATTGGTGACACTGCTGCGAATAGCAGAGTCTGGCATTGGTTTTCGGTTATGCAATTCTAACTGGGTGTTCAGTGCCGCAATAAAGTCCGGTGCTGTGTCGAGCAAAGTACCGTCTAAATCAAAAAGGAGAGCTTTAAATTTCACTAGGCATAATCCTTTGATTTAAGCTGGTTTGCGTGCGCAGATCATATAGTTTACATCGACGTCACGCTTATTTAATCGGTAAGTTTTAGTTATAGGGTTGTAGACTAATCCTGTCATATGTGTCATTTCTAATCCGGCATTTCGTATCCATTCTCCTAACTCAGATGGGCGAATAAATTTGGCGTACTCGTGAGTACCTTTTGGTAGCATGCGCAAAATATACTCTACCCCGATAACCGCCAGCAGATAAGACTTTGGATTGCGATTGATCGTAGAGAAAAAAATGGTACCTCCAGGCTTGGTCATTTTAGCGCAGGCAGTTACTACGGAAGAAGGGTCTGGAACATGCTCAAGCATCTCAAGGCATGTGACCGTGTCGAATGCACCGGCATAGTCCTCGGCATAGTCTTCGGCAGTGGCTTTGACATAGTTTATATCCAAGCCCGATTCAAGTTTGTGCAGATTGCCAACGGCAAGGGGCGCATCCCCCATGTCGATACCGGTCACGGTTGCCCCTCGCTGGGCCATGGCCTCGCAAAGTATGCCGCCGCCGCAGCCGACATCTAATAGATTTTTCTCGGCAACAGGCGCTAGCTTGTCAATCCAGTTGGCCCGCAGAGGGTTTATGTCATGTAGTGGTTTGAATTCACTATTACGATCCCACCATCGGCTGGCGAGCTGTTCAAATTTGTGGATCTCATGGGGGTCGACATTCATTATATTTTATACCTTAAGCAAGGGTTTTGATTCTGTACGTCACGCACCGGCTTGAATTTTTTTACGCCAGTCTTCCGTAGTTCGGATCAGATTTTGCTCATTAATAGTGTGTAATTTACGATCTTCCATTAGCAATTTTCCAGCCACCCAGCTATGGGATACTTGAGGCCCAGAGTTGGTATAAACCAATTGAGAAGCGGCATTATACAACGGTTGTTGGCCGACGGAGTCTATTTTTACGGCGATAATATCTGCATATTTTCCTTTCTCTAGACTGCCGATCTCTTCGTCCCAGCCTAGCGCCTTGGCGCCATTAATGGTGGCCATTCTCAGTGCGGCATGCGCGTCGAGGCTGCTTGCATCGCCCGATATACCTTTGGCGAGCAGAGAAGCTGTTTTTAATTCACCAAATAAGTTCAGATCATTGTTGCTAGCCGCGCCATCGGTACCTATAGCTACGTTGATACCATTATCAATGAGTTTTGATACGGGGCAAAAGCCGCTAGCAAGTTTAAGATTTGATTCTGGGCAATGCATAATATGGCACTGGTGGGCCTTTAAAAGGGCGATATCTTTATCGTTAATCTGCGTCATGTGTACTAGCTGAGTTTGAGGCAGCAATATCCCTAGATCATTAAGTCGTTGCAGAGGTCTGACACCATATGTGTTGATTGATTCTTGGACTTCAGTGGCCGTCTCATGGCAATGCATGTGTATCGCCATGTCCAGCTCGTTAGAATAGGTGGATATCTTTTTGAGCGCCTCATCTGATACCGAGTAGGGTGCATGAGGTGCGCAAGCGACTTTAATGAGTGGGTGATCGTTCCATCTATCCCTAAAAACTAGCCCCTTATGGATGTAATCATCTGCGTCTTTGCCAAAATGTGTAGGAAAGTCCAGAACGGTGAATCCGATTTGGCTTCGTATTCCAGCATTTCGCGCTTCTTCAGCAATACTGTCATGGTAAAAATACATATCAGCAAAGCAAGTCGTGCCCGTTTTGATCATCTCTGCGATAGATAATCGAGTGCCATCATGAACGAATTGCTCGGTAACAAAAAGTTTTTCCGCAGGCCATATGTGCTCTTTTAGCCAGGGCTCTAAAGCCAAGTCATCGGCATATCCACGCAATAAACTCATTGCAGCGTGACCGTGGCTATTGACTAGTCCAGGCATAAGAATATGTTGGTCAAGATGCTCTACTGTGTGGGCTAAAAAGCGCTTATTTGCCTCTACTTGCGGAAAAATCCCGAGTATTCGGCTCTTATCTATCGCCAATGCGTAGTTATGCAATACTTGATTCTCTGGAATGATAGGAATTATCCACTGACAATTGATTAATAGGTCTATTTTTATTGGTGTCATGCAGGCTCCCAGTATTTGTATTGGAGTATACCTATTTTTTATCTTCAGTAAGAGCTATGGGGGTAATAAAAGCCACATTCTGGGACCTAACTATGTTAAAATTCCAAGGGTTTTAAAGGCTTATTTTAGCTGTTACAGCTAGTTTTTTTTTGAGTGCGGAGGCATGTTGTATTTTACCTCCCGGTTGACTTCAATAATGCGGAAATAATTATAAATTATGGGTGATTTAGCCAAAGAAATTGTTCCAGTTAACATTGAGGATGAGCTCAAGCAATCCTATTTGGATTATGCGATGAGCGTTATCGTCGGCCGAGCGCTGCCAGACGTGCGTGATGGTCTTAAGCCTGTGCATAGGCGGGCATTATTCGCTATGAGCGAATTGAATAATGATTGGAATAAAGCCTACAAGAAATCTGCTCGAGTTGTGGGTGATGTGATTGGTAAATATCATCCTCATGGTGATTCGGCCGTGTATGAAACTATCGTCCGTATGGCCCAACCGTTCTCTCTCCGTTACATGCTGGTTGACGGTCAAGGTAATTTTGGCTCTGTCGATGGTGATTCGGCTGCGGCTATGAGATATACCGAAATCCGTATGACTAAGATCGCCCACGCTCTGTTAGAGGACTTAGAAAAAGACACTGTCGATTTTGCGCCAAATTATGATGAGACTGAACAAATACCTGTAGTTATGCCAACGCGAGTGCCTAACCTGCTAGTTAATGGGTCCTCTGGAATTGCAGTGGGTATGGCGACTAACATTCCGCCTCATAACTTGACTGAGGTGGTTAAAGGGTGTCTGGCTTTGATCGATAATAGTGAAATTACTATTGATGAGCTTATGGAATATATCCCTGGTCCCGATTTCCCTACGGGCGCTATCATCAATGGTAAGGCTGGCATTATTCAAGCGTACCGCACCGGCCGTGGACGCATCTATATGCGTGCCCGGGCTACCATTGAGGTAGATGAGAAAACGCGCCGTGAGACGATTATTGTTACTGAAATACCTTATCAGTTGAATAAAGCGCGACTAATTGAGCGGATTGCTGAATTGGTTAAAGAGAAAAAGCTGGAGGGTATCTCTGAGCTTCGAGATGAGTCAGATAAAGATGGCCTGCGTGTTGTTATTGAGTTAAAGCGTGGTGAAATGGGTGAAGTAGTCCTGAATAATCTTTATGCTCAAACGCAGCTGCAGAACGTCTTTGGCATTAACGTGGTGGCATTGGTTGATGGCCAGCCAAGAATTTTGAATCTTAAAGAAATGTTAGAAGCCTTTGTTCGGCATCGCCGTGAGGTGGTTACGCGTAGAACTATTTTCTTGTTGCGTAAGGCGCGTGAGCGGGCGCATACCTTGGAAGGTTTTGCCATAGCGCTGGCCAACATAGACGAGATTATTGTCCTAATTAAGGAATCAGACACTCCAGCAGATGCTCGAGAGGCTATGATCGCGAGAGGCTGGAACCCGGGCTCTGTACTTCAGATGTTAGATCGGGCGGGGCCAGAAGCGGCTCGTCCTGATTGGCTGGAAGATCACTTTGGGTTACGAGACGGAAAGTACTTCCTATCCCCTGAGCAAGCTAAAGATATACTAGAGCTTCGCTTACACAGACTGACGGGAATGGAGCATGACAAAATCATCGAGGAGTTTGCGGTTAAACTTGATGAAATAGCGGATTATCAAGATATTCTCGGCGACATTACGCGTCTTATGACGGTCATTCGTGACGAGCTAGAGGCGGTAGTTAAAGAATTTGGTGATGAGCGCCGAACAGAAATTATTGAGTCTCAGCATGATCTAACAGTGGAGGACTTGATTACGGAAGAAGATCGGGTCGTGACTATTTCCCACGGAGGCTATGCTAAGACGCAGCCTTTAAGTGATTATCAGGCGCAGCGCCGCGGAGGTATGGGTAAATCGGCTACTGCCGTTAAAGACGAAGATTTTGTTGAGCACCTGTTAGTGGCGAGCACTCACACGACCATCCTTTGTTTTACCAATCTGGGTAAGGTGTACTGGCTGAAAGTCTATCAAATTCCGGTGGCAGGGCGTAATTCTCGAGGTCGTCCGGTGGTGAACCTGTTGCCTTTGGGTGAGGGTGAGCGTATCAGTTCGATATTGCCAGTGGAGGAGTATAGCGAAGATAAATTCGTGATCATGGCGACTGCCAATGGCACGGTGAAGAAGACGTCACTTGACCAATACTCGCGACCGCGCAGTGTTGGCTTGCGCGCAGTTGACCTAGTGGAGGGTGATCATCTTGTTGGCACCGCTATTATTGATGGCAGCCAAAATATCATGTTATTTAGCAGTGAAGGTAAGGCGGTACGGTTTTCTGAGACCGATGTTCGTGCCATGGGGCGAGTATCTAAGGGTGTCAGAGGTATGCGCTTACCTGAGAATCATTCGGTCATCTCTATGGTGATACCAGAGTTAGATGGCTTCTTGTTGACTGTGTGCGAGAACGGTTATGGCAAGCGTACTAAGGTTGATGAATTTCCGACTAAAGGGCGCGGTGGTAAAGGGATGATTGCGATCCAGGCAAGTGAGCGAAATGGGCCTCTAGTGGGTGCGACGCAATTATTTTCTGGCGATGAAATTATGTTAATTTCTGATCAGGGAACGATGGTTAGAACGCGCGGTGATGAGGTTTCTGTGGTTGGACGTAACACTCAGGGTGTTCGAATAATTAGGCTTAAAGAAAATGAAAATCTTGTTAGTTTGGCAAGAATCGCAGAGCCGGAAGAGGATGATTTTGTTGAGTCAGAGTCTGATAGCGCTGAAGTTGAAGATGCTGCGACTGACTAGACTGAAAACGCTTAAAAAGGTGACCTATGTCTGAAGAAAATGAATTGCTGTCGCTTAGGGATAAAATTGATGCCTTAGACCTCCAGATTATGGAGAAAATAAGTCAGCGGGCGGATTGTGCGAAACAGGTTGCTCAGGTTAAAAAAAGTCAGGGTGATACAGTCTATTATAGGCCTGAGCGCGAAGCTCAGGTCCTTCGGCATATTATGGAGGCCAATAAAGGGCCTCTTGATAATGAAGACATGGCAAGATTGTTTCGCCAGATTATGTCTGCCTGCCTTGCTCTTGAGCAGCCTATCAGGGTCGCTTTTTTAGGTCCTGAGGGGACATTCACTCAAGAGGCAGCGCTTAAACATTTTGGTGACGGTGCAATTAGCGTCCCTAAAGCGGCTATCGATGAGGTATTTCGAGAAGTGCTTGCCGGCGCTTGTGATTACGGTGTAGTGCCGGTCGAAAATTCTACTGAAGGCGTTATTAGCCATACGCTAGATAGCTTTATGGATTCCTCCATCAAAATTTGTGGTGAAGTGGAATTACGGATCCATCAACATTTTATGATTGGCGAAAACACTAAATCAGAAAATATAACGAGAGTTTATTCTCATGCTCAGTCATTAGCGCAGTGCCGACAGTGGCTAAACTCGAATTATCCGAATATCGAGCGTATAGCGGTAAGTAGTAATGCTGAGGCGGCAAGGCGAGTGCAGGGTGAGTGGAATTCGGCAGCCATTGCTGGTGATATGTCCTGCGAACTTTTTGAATTAGAGAAAATCTGGGAAAAAATTGAAGATAGGCCTGATAATTCAACACGTTTCTTGATTATTGCTAGAGAGTCAGTGGCACCTAGTGGCGATGATAGGACGTCGATTGTTGTATCGGTTAAGAACCAGCCTGGAGCCCTGCATAATCTTATTGAGCCGTTTCGGCGCAACAATGTTGACATGACGCGCCTTGAATCTCGGCCTTCGCGCAGCAGTAAATGGTCTTATGTGTTCTTTATTGACTTTGTAGGTCACACTGAAGATGCTTCAGTCGCGCAAGTGCTGGCTGATTTGGCTGCTGATGTCGTCGATCTTAGGGTGCTCGGATCCTATCCAAGAGCTGTTCTATAGCTGAATGAAGCTACATTAAAGGTAGCGAAAATGACTCATAGTTGGGCACTTGAATGTTAAACAAGGCAGTAAATTCGAAGCCATCGATTAATCGACTGGTCATAATTGGTTTAGGTTTGATCGGCTCCAGTCTCGCTGTGGCAGCACGAGAATTGGGCCTGGCAGAAACAGTTGTGGGAATTTCACGACGAAGCTCTACTCTTGAGTTGGCTTTAGATCGAGGAATTATCGATCAAGCTTGCGATAGCCTCAAGGCAATAGCAAATGATTTAGATGCTGGCGATATGGTGGTTATTGGCGTCCCGACGCTCACCGTACCCACTATACTTAAAGAATGTCATGAGTTACTGAGTGATTGTGTGACTATCACTGACGTTGCAAGTGTTAAAGGTAGTGTCGTTAATGCGGCCACTAATATTTATGGAAGAATGCCTGGTCAATTTGTCCCGGGTCATCCCATTGCAGGATCAGAAAGAAGCGGGGTCACCGCCGCGGACAGTAAGCTTTTTGAGCATCACAAAGTTATTTTAACGCCAACCGAAACTACCGAATCTAAGCATCTAGAGGCTGTTGCAAATCTGTGGGTTGGCGTTGGGGCGAAAGTGGCATCTATGCCTGTCCAGGAGCACGATGAGATCCTTGCGGCAACCAGTCACCTACCGCACTTTTTGGCTTATTCCTTGGTAGACACATTAGCTTCAATGGAAGATAAGCGAGAAATTTTTCGTTATGCAGCGGGCGGGTTTCGGGACTTTACTCGGATAGCTGCAAGCGACCCGCTAATGTGGAGAGATATCGCACTGGCAAATAGGGCATCGATACTTAGCACTCTTGATCATGTTATGGATAATTTTACAGCGTTGCGCGGAGCTATTGATAGTGGAGATGAGCAGTATTTAATGGATGTTTTTACTCGTGCTCGCGATGCGCGCATTCATTTTGGAAAATTACTTGAGAATAAATCACTGCAGGGTCCAATGACTGAAAAGACTATCAATTACCATATTTCACCAGGTGGGCATGCTCGAGGTGTAGTGAGAGTTCCGGGGGACAAGTCAATGTCCCATCGTTCAATAATGCTAGGGTCATTGGCAACTGGAATGACAGAGGTAACGGGTTTTTTGGAAGGGGAAGATAGCCTTGCTACGCTCAAGGCATTCCGTGATATGGGCGTAGTCATCGAGGGCCCCGATGAGGGTCGTGTAGTGATTCATGGGGTGGGCTTATATGGCCTTAAGGCACCCACTAAACCTCTGTATATGGGAAACTCCGGCACTTCGATTAGATTGCTCAGCGGGCTACTGGCAGGGCAATCATTCGACTGTGAGTTGACCGGTGATGTTTCTCTATCTGGGAGGCCTATGGGTCGCGTTGCAACACCTCTTGCGTTGATGGGCGCGAAAATTGAAACGGCTGAAGGCGGCACACCTCCTCTGAAAATTAAAGGCGGTCAAAAGTTATTACCCATCCATTATGAGATGCCTATTGCTAGCGCGCAGGTGAAGTCCTGTGTCCTGCTAGCGGGACTTTATGTTGAAGGTGAAACCTCTGTGAGTGAGCCTGCCCCGACTCGAGATCACACTGAAAGAATGCTTAATGGTTTTGGCTATGAGGTCGATGTTGATAATGGTATCGCTACATTATCAGGTGGTGGCGAGTTGAAGGCTACGCGTATTGACGTGCCTGCGGATATATCTTCTGCAGCTTTTTTTATGGTTGCTGCAGCTATCACACCAAATTCGGATATTACTTTATTGCATGTTGGCGTTAATCCCACGCGTATAGGAGTAATTAATATATTACGCCAAATGGGCGCTAAGATTAGCTTATCCAATAAAAGGGAGATCGGTGGAGAGCCAGTTGCGGATATCCGTATTGAATATGCGGCGTTAAAGGGGATTGCTATACCAGAAGATCAGGTCCCGCTGGCAATCGATGAATTTCCTATCTTATTTATTGCCGCTGCCTGTGCTGAGGGGGTAACCACTTTAACTGGGGCCGAAGAGCTCAGAGTCAAAGAGAGTGATCGTATTCAAAGTATGGCTGACGGTTTAAACGCGCTGGGCATTGATGCGCAACCGACAGCTGATGGCATTAGGATTGTAGGTGGGCAATTGGGTTCTGGGCGTATTGTTAGTCATCACGACCACAGAATTGCGATGGCTTTTTCTATCGCAGGGTTGCGGGCTGCAGGGGATATTGTTGTTGAAGATTGTAATAATGTGGCAACCTCTTTTCCTCAATTTATCGCGGCCGCCGAAAGCGTGGGGCTAAATATCAATGTTGAGATTGTTGAATGACGAAAATTATTACAATAGACGGGCCCAGTGGATCCGGAAAAGGATCTGTCAGTAGGCTGCTGGCCAAAAAATTAGGTTTTAGTTATCTGGATAGTGGTGCGCTATATCGTCTACTAAGTATCGCCGCCTCGCGGCATAAGGTTGTTAGTAGTAACCAGAAAGGACTGAAGAGTTTGGCAGAGCATATGGATATTTGCTTTGAGTCGGACGACACTGGAGGGCTTAGAGCTCTGCTGGAGGGTGAGGATGTTACCCTTGAAATGCGTACCGAAAACACAGGCGAACGCGCGTCCAAGATAGCGGGCCATAGCGAAGTCCGTGCTGCGTTACTTAAGCGCCAGAGGTTGTTTGCCAAAGGTGATGGTTTGGTGGCCGATGGGCGTGACATGGGAACAGTGATATTCCCAACCGCGCATTTAAAGATTTATATGACAGCGAGCATTGAAGAGCGCGCTAGTAGGCGCTACAAAGAGTTGCTTGCAAAGGGCGAAGATGTTAGTCTGCGCGCCCTTGCAGAACAGGTTCGAGCAAGGGATGAAAGAGACATGAATAGAGATGTGTCGCCATTGGTTCCCGCCGAGGACGCTATTGAGCTGGATACATCCAATCTGTCGATTAAAGAAGTATTGGAAACTATTCTAGGTATTTTAGACTTTAAACGTTTCTGATAATAATGGGCAATTTAGTAGTCGCCAGTTTTTACTGCTAAATGCCTTAATTTAAACTGACCCGCAGTACTGGCATTGCGGAAAAAAGAGTACAGCGCCGCTTTATGCAGCTGTCACTCTGTCATTATTTGGGTATATCCAATGACCGAAAGTTTCCAAGACCTATTTGAAGAAAGCCTTAAAACCGTTGAAATGAATCCCGGCGCCATCATTACTGGTGTTGTTATCGATATTGATAAAGATTGGGTAACAGTTCACGCTGGATTGAAGTCTGAGGGCGTGATATCCCTAGACCAATTTTATGACGACAAAGGCGAACTCGAAGTCGCTATTGGCGATGAAGTGCAGGTTGCTCTAGAAGCTGTTGAAGACGGTTTCGGCGCGACTAAGCTTTCTCGTGAAAAAGCACGTAGAGCTGAATCCTGGATCGAGCTTGAAGCGGCACATAATGCCGATGAAGTTGTGATCGGAGTTATCAGCGGCAAAGTTAAAGGTGGTTTCACTGTTGATGTTCGTGGCTTACGAGCCTTCTTACCTGGTTCATTGGTAGATGTACGTCCGTTGCGTGAAATCACACATCTTGAAAATATTGATCTAGAGTTCAAGGTTATTAAGTTAGATGCTAAGCGTAACAATGTTGTTGTAAGCCGACGAGCTGTTATGGAAAGCGCTAACTCAGCAGAGCGTGAAGAACTATTGGCTAATCTAGAGGAAGGTTCATCATTGAAGGGTGTGATTAAAAATCTTACCGATTATGGTGCTTTTGTTGATTTAGGTGGTATCGATGGCCTTCTCCATATTACTGACATGTCATGGAAGCGTATCAAGCATCCATCTGAGATGATTAATGTTGGCGATGAGATTGACGTCAAAGTACTCAAGTTCGATCGTGAGCGTAATCGCGTATCGCTTGGCATGAAGCAGATGGGCGAAGATCCTTGGGGTGACATTAAAGGACGTTACCCAGAAGGCGCTAGAGTCAAGGCGAAGATTACTAATCTTACTGATTATGGTTGTTTCGCTGAACTTGAAGATGGTGTTGAAGGATTGGTTCACGTCTCAGAGATGGATTGGACTAATAAAAACGTTCACCCATCTAAAATTGTCGACCTTGGACAAGAAGTTGAAGTTATGGTCCTAGATATTGACGAAGAGCGTCGACGTATTTCACTGGGTATTAAGCAGTGCTTTACCAACCCTTGGGATGACTTTGCCACAACGATGGCCAAAGGTGACAAGATCTCAGGTAGTATCAAATCAATTACAGACTTCGGTATCTTTATCGGTTTAGACGGAGGCATTGACGGTTTAGTGCATCTTTCGGATATTTCTTGGAACGAAACTGGGGAAGAAGCAGTTCGTAACTACAAGAAGGGCGATGAAGTTGAAACCGTTGTGTTGAGCATCGATGCTGAACGTGAGCGTATTTCTCTTGGTATCAAGCAAATGTCAGATGATCCGTTTAATAATTATGTGGATCAAAATGACAAGGGTGCGATCGTTACTGGTATCGTAAAAGAAGTTGATGCCAAAGGTGCAGTTATTACTCTTGCTGAAAATATTGAAGCGACGCTTAAGAGTTCTGAGTTGTCTCGAGAGAAGATAGAAGATGCACGCCACGAATTGGCAGTAGGCGCGGAAGTCGAAGCTAAGATCATAAATGTTGATCGCAAAAGCAGAGTCATTAATCTATCGATTAAAGCGAAAGATGTATCTGAAGAGAAGGCTGCCGTTAAAGCTCATCGTAGTAGTAACACCGCGGAGGTGGATAAAGCAGCATCGCCAGCGACTATTGGTGATCTGATTAAGGCGCAAATGGATAAGTAATTATCTGTTTGGATGGAAAGGGCGGCTCTGCTGCCCTTTTTTTGCCAAAAATTTAGATTACTTGTATTTTTTACTTGAATAATTTTAAAACTTCAATAAAATCAAGAACTAACAATCCAGCCATCAACGTAGAATAGCCTTAAGAATGACTAAGTCCGAATTGATTGAAAAAATATCGTCTAATCAAGATCAACTGCCGCCAAAGGATGTCGAAGCAGCTGTGCGAATGATTCTTGAGCGTATGGCCGCAACATTGTCGAATAACCAGCGTGTTGAAATCCGAGGGTTTGGTAGTTTTTCATTACATTATCGCGCACCCAGAGTGGGCCGCAATCCAAAAACGGGTGATTCCGTTGATCTCCACGGAAAGTATGTGCCTTATTTCAAGCCAGGAAAAGAATTACGTGCTCGAGTTAACAGGTAATTTTAGAGATTTATCTTGTTGCTTTAAAGATGCAATACTTTTATCGATAACATCACGCAAAGAGTGATTTCAGGGCTGCTAAGGATTGTTCGCCTGCGATCTGATTATCTTCTTCGCTAGCCTCTATGCCAGCGCCTATTCTGATTAAATCATCCTCAGGGAGTTCATCGATAAAGCGACTTGGCGTGGTCGAGGATGTCTCCCCAAACTGTGTGCGCTGGCGTGCGCTAGTCATTGTTAGAGTCCGCTGCGCACGAGTAATCCCCACATAGGCCAGTCGTCGTTCTTCTTCTATCTGTCCGCCATCAACACTGTTTTTATGAGGCAGGATGCCTTCTTCCATGCCGATCATAAATACATGTAAAAATTCTAGGCCCTTGGCAGCATGCAGCGTTAGTAGTTGCACCTTGTCATCTGCAGATTCTTCCTGTTCTCTATCAAGGATATCTCTAAGAATTAATTTTGAGATGGCATTCTCTATCGCAGAGTCACCATTTTTATTGGGTTCGTCTTGTTGATCTGGTTTCAACGCCTGGGTAAGTTGAGCTAACAGAAAGTTAACATTGTCCCAGCGTTTTTGGGCAACTGGATCGCTACTGGCATTTTGGTGAAGCCAACCTAGATAGTCAGCATCGCTAAGCATTTCATTAACTGCAGCAATAGGGTTCCCACTGTATATATTTTTCTGTACTCCTGTTATCCAGCTCTTAAACGCTTTAAGGCGCTCTAGATTATTGGCTGGCATGGATGCACTAAGTGCAACTTCGTCAATAGCAGCATACATAGAAAGCCCACGTTTATTTGCATAATCGCCGAGTCGCTCTAACGTCGTGGGGCCTATTTGTCGCCTCGGGGTGTTGATAATTCTCAGTAGAGCGTTGTCATCATCTGTGTTGATTACTAGTCTCAGGTATGCCATTACGTCTTTGATTTCTGTTTTGGCATAGAACGACTGGCCACCGGTTATTTCATAGGGGATACTCTGCGTTTGCAGTTTAATTTCAACCAGCTTAGCCTGGTAATTACCACGATATAGGACGGCAAAATCACTGTATTTACACCGACGTTTAAGCCGCATATCGATAATTTCATTAACAACCCGCTCACATTCAGTGTCTTCGTTTTCGCTAGTAATAAAACGAAGAGGGTCACCGGGGCCCAACTCACTCCAGAGGGTTTTTGGGATTAGATGTGGGTTATTGTCTATCAGTTTGTTCGCCGCACCTAGAATACGGCCGGTAGATCGGTAATTTTGTTCTAACTTAACAATCTCAAGACTTGGAAAGTCTTCTTGCAGTTGCATCAGATTCTCTGGTCGAGCTCCGCGCCATGCATAGATGGACTGATCATCATCGCCGACGACGGTTAGTGCTTGTTTTTCATTGACGAGAGTTTTGACTAGCTCATATTGAGCAAGATTAGTGTCCTGATATTCATCAACCAACAAATAGCGGATACGTCTCTGCCATTTCGCCAATACCTCTGGATGCTGCCTAAATAGCATGACGGGCGTCATAATCAGATCATCAAAGTCGACTGCGTTATAGGCCTTCAATGCTCGCTGATAGCGTTCGTAGAGCATGGCAATACTCTGCTCCCCAGTACTGTTAGCAACACTAGTTGCGTTTCCCGGCTCTAAGAGTGCATTCTTCCAGTTGGAGATGGTATTTTGAACAGTGTCGATTAATTTGTCATCGAGCTCGGAGTGCCGGACCAATAACTCTTTCAACAGATTGCGACAGTCTTCCTGATCTAAAATGGAAAACCCTGATTTGAATCCTAGTGTCTTTATTTCTGTTCGAATAATAGTAAGACCGAGATTGTGAAAGGTTGAAACAGTAAGGCCTTTAGAGCGCTGCGCAGAGAGTAAGTTGCTTACTCTAGCTTTCATTTCTCGGGCTGCTTTGTTGGTAAATGTTACCGCAGCGATATTTCTTGCCGGGATATCACAGTGCTCGACGAGGTAGGCAATTTTTTGTGTAATGACGCTAGTTTTACCACTGCCAGCACCGGCCAACACGAGTAGAGGCCCATCAATATATTTCAGTGCAGCCTGCTGCTGGGGATTAAGATCTTGTGTCATAAAATGGTTATGCCATTTCTGCTATTGCGCTACGCTTCTCTAACAATTTAGAGAGAGAGCTTTCAAGATCCTCTAACTTCTGACGTTCTTTTTCGACGACTTCTGCGGGGGCTTTGTCGGCAAATTTGGCGTTGCTAAGTTTGCCTGAGAGTTTGTTTACTTCGATTGTGATCTTACCAATATCCCTATCTAATCGAGATAACTCAGCGGCCACATCAATTACCCCAGCCATTGGGACTAGGATTTCTAAATCACCCGCGAGAGCGGTTGCGCACAGGGGGGCTTCGGAAGAATTCTCTAGCCAAGTAATCGATTCGAGACTGGCCAATTTGCTGACAAATTGACGATTTTCATCAAGACGGCGTTTATCGGTAGCATCACCTCGGGCAAGGTAAATAGGCAGAACTTTGGCGGGTGAAATATTCATCTCCCCCCGAACATTACGCACTGCAACAATTACTTTTTTAACCCAGTCAATGTCGGCATCAGCACTCTTATCAACCATAGTAGGGTCGGCGACAGGGAAAGGCTGCAACATAATAGTATCGCCTTGTGGGCTGAGCTCAATTCCGGCGAGGGGAGCAATATTCTGCCAAATCTCTTCACTAATGAACGGTAACATTGGATGCGCCAGTCTCAGCGTAGACTCTAAAACCCTAACGAGGGTGCGCCGAGTACCTTTCTGAACAGCTGGATCACCATTTTCATCCCAGAGTACTGGCTTGGAAAGCTCCAAATACCAATCGCAGTATTCATTCCAAACAAAGTCATAGAGCGCCTGTGCGGCCAGGTCAAACCGATAATTTTCAATGGCGGCAGTCACTTCTGTCTGGGCCTGTTGGAGGCGAGACATGATCCAACGATCTGCAAGTGTCAGCTTATAATCCTTTGAATTATCTTGCGCACAGTCTTGGTTTTCAGCGTTCATCAGCACATAGCGAGAGGCATTCCAGATCTTGTTGCAAAAGTTACGGTAGCCTTCAAGCCGTTTCATGTCCCAATTAATATCGCGACCGGTTGAAGCCAGTGCGCATAGGGTGAAACGCAGAGCATCTGCTCCATGAGGCTCGATACCGCCGGGGAACTGTTTTCTTGTCCTGCTAGCGATCTTCGCTGCTTTCTGAGGTTGCATCATATTGCCTGTGCGCTTATCGAGCAGAGTCTCAATATCAATACCATCGATCATATCTAAAGGATCAAGAACATTGCCTTTAGACTTGGACATTTTCTGACCTTGTTCATCGCGAATAAGGCCGGTGACATAGACGGTTTTAAAAGGGACTTGAGGTTCGCTATTTTCATCTTTGATCAAATGCATAGACATCATGACCATGCGCGCGACCCAGAAGAAAATGATATCGAAACCGGTAACGAGCACATCGGTGGGATGAAATGTTTTCAAGCGCTCGGTTTGCTCGGGCCAGCCCTGAGTGCCGAAAGTCCAGAGCGCAGAGCTAAACCAGGTGTCTAGGACATCTTCATCTTGCGTGAGGGCTATATCGCCTAAATTATGTTTAGTCCTTACATCGCTCTCGCTCATACCAACGTAGGCTTTGCCTGATTCATCATACCAAGCAGGAATACGATGGCCCCACCATAATTGGCGTGATATACACCAATCTTGGATGTTACGCATCCACGAAAAGTACATATTTTCGTACTGCTGGGGAACAAATTTTATGCGACCGTCTTCAACAGCCTCAATCGCTGGGCCCGCCAATTTCTTCGCATCGACATACCATTGGTTGGTCAGCATGGGTTCGATCACAACTCCGCCGCGGTCTCCGTAAGGGATAGTCATATCATTTTCTTTGACACCTTCCAGAAGCCCGAGAGTGTCCATATCAGTGACCACTTCGCGCCGCGCCGCGAAACGTTCCATGCCGTGATACTTCTGAGGCAATGTGGCATCTATCTCATCGTTATCGCTTCCGTCGCTATTCACGCATTCAGCGCTTTGGCGGATGTCAGCATTCATGGTTAGGATATTGACCATAGGCAGTTTGTGGCGCTGGCCAACGTCATAGTCATTAAAATCATGGGCAGGGGTAATCTTTACGCAACCGGTCCCTTTTCCCATGTCAGCGTGGTCGTCGGCAAGGATTGGAATCAGTCTTCCTATCAACGGAAGGGTCACAAATTTTCCAATAAGATTACTGTATCTTGGGTCTTCGGCATTTACGGCTATGCCAGTATCACCCAGCAACGTCTCTGGTCGCGTAGTCGAGACGACGATGTAGTCTTTGCCATCCAGCGTTTTGACTCCTTCGGCTAAAGGGTAGCGCAAATTCCACATTTTGCCTTTAACTTCACGGTTCTCAACTTCAAGATCGGAGATGGCGGTGTGTAGTCTGGGATCCCAGTTAACCAAGCGCTTGCCGCGATAAATAAGACCATCATCGTGCAGGCGTATAAAGGCTTCTTGCACGGCCTTATAAAAGCCATCATCCATGGTAAATCGCTCAGTTTTCCAATCAACGGAGTTGCCTAGTCGGCGCATCTGTTTGGTGATGGTATCGCCGGATTCCTGTTTCCACTCCCAGATTTTATCGATGAACTTTTCCCGCCCTAGTTCTTCACGCCCGGGCAGATTCTCATTGGCCAACTTTCGCTCTACCACCATTTGAGTCGCTATGCCCGCATGGTCTGTACCCACTTGCCAGAGAGCACTTTTCCCTTTCATGCGGTTGTAGCGCGTCAGAGCATCCATAATACTGTGCTGCAACGCGTGACCAATATGTAGGCTGCCAGTGACATTGGGCGGGGGGATTACAATACTGTATGGCTCACCATTACCTGAGGGGGCGAAATAACCTCGCTTTTCCCAAGTTTCATACCACTTGGTTTCGACGTCTTTAGGGCTGAATGTTTTGTCCATTATTGAATATTTTGTCCCAATGAAATGCGAAGTGTAGATTCTTTTCGTCAGCAATGATTATAGGGCTTGACGGATTTAGTCGCTAGCTTTGAACATCAAAAGAGATGTTTTAAAACTGGTTTGTAGTAAATTTTATAGATCCCTAACTTTATGGTTCAGGCCTTAAAGGTCTTATATATGGCACGCCTAGGGTTTAAATCGCTCTGAAAGGTCGTGGAAGTCTAACTGATAGCCACGTTCTTTATAAAATTGGAAATTATCACGTTTAGCTTGTTCATAGTCAGGTTGTTTGTAGATGATTTCGATAACTCTCTCAAAGCGGCTAAACCAAGTGGGAATTTGAGCACGCAAATTAATTAAAACCTGGTGGTGTTCTCCAGGTTTTTCGTCAAAGCTAATAGCCACTGGCACATGATCAACGCCTTGAGCATGGGGTACAAAGGAGGCCCCGTTAAATGCCCAAAGCATTTCATCCAATTGCTGCGCAGCTCTGTTATCAGGCACTAAGCAAAGGACCTGCTGATTAGTAGCAAGTGACTTTTGCACCAACTGACACACTAGCGTTAGAGCGAGAGTTTGATCTCCGGCTAACTTGTAAAAGGATACCTTTGTCACGCCCACACGTCCTCAAATACCAAGAGAAATACAAACATTAATGTCCGGCCTTAGTGCAGAGGTATTGCATTAACAAAGGCACAGGCCGCCCGGTAGCTCCTTTTGCCGATCCTGAGTGCCATGCAGTTCCTGCGATGTCCAGATGAGCCCATTTGTAGTCTTTTGTAAAGCGTGACAGGAAACAAGCAGCGGTTATAGTGCCCGCTTCTCCACCTATATTGGCCATATCGGCAAAATTACTTTTTAATTGCTTGTCATACTCTTCCCATAGAGGGAGGCGCCATGCACGATCTCCACTAAGAGTGCCGCTGCTAAGTAATTGGTCCGCTAATTCATCATCGTTTGATAGCAAGCCCGCCGTTAACTTACCTAGAGCACCGATGACCGCGCCAGTGAGCGTAGCGATATCGATGACAGTGTCGGGTTCAAAGCGAGCGGCATAGGTTAGAGCGTCGCACAGGATAAGTCGACCCTCTGCATCAGTATTAAGTACCTCGATGGTCTGCCCCGACATGCTGGTGACCACATCCCCAGGTTTGGTGGCGTTGCCTGCTGGCATATTCTCTACCGCTGGGACAATACCGATGACATTAATAGGTAGTTGGGTTTCAATTAGCGCATTAATAACGCCAAATACTGATGCTCCGCCACACATATCAAATTTCATTTCATCCATACCACGGCCAGCTTTGAGGCTTATTCCGCCGGTATCAAAGGTCACTGCTTTACCGACTAGTACAACAGGTTTAGCCGTCTTTTCGGCACCTTGATAGCTCATCACGATTAGGTTGCCGGGTTCTACAGACCCCGCACTCACCGACAGCAATGAGCCCATTCCTAAGGCTTTCATGTCAGCTTCTTTTAGAATACTGGTCGTGACTTTAGCTTGACCCTTAGTTAATTTTTTTGCCTGACTGGCGAGAAAGTTTGGTGTGCAGATGTTCGCGGGAAGGTCGGCCAACCCTCGTGCGGTATTCATTCCATTGCCAACGGCGCTGCCATAGACAAGACCTTGGGCCGCAGAAGTGACCTGAGATTTTTGAGCGCACCAATAGGTTACAGACTTTAACTTGCTTGGTTTAGAAGGCTTACTAGTGCCATTGTACTTATACCTGCTAGTTTGAACGCTTCTTGCCATGATGCTCGCTTGCCATTCTATGTCATCACTAAGGCTATCCCCTACCCACAGTGCTTTTGCACTGGGTGTCTTGTTTAACAGTAAGGCAGCAGACTCTATTACTTTAATCATTTTTTGTGTAGTTGAAGCACCATCGACACCTATTAGGATGATTCTTTTTGACGCTCTATCAGGCGTATGAAATATACAATTAGAGGCTAATTTTCCGCTAAAATCACCTGATTTGATTAGAGCTTGTATTGCTCCGTTTAGGGAATCATCAATCAATTTGGCCGTGTTGTGCAGTTGTGAGCCTGTTAGTAGAATGAGAGAATCTACTTTAATGTTTAACAGGTTTGCGGCAGATGCTTTAAACTCCATGTTCGCTCCAGATGGTTGTCGTATTTGGCTAGTGTAATTTGTCGCATACGATAACAGTTTGTTTAACTACACCCAAGAGCTATAAGTCTAACATTGTGATTATTTTTCGTTACTTAACTCGTGAAATACTGTCTTCAACGTTTGCTATATGCACAGTCCTGCTTATGGTGCTAATTAGTGGTCGCTTTGTGAAGTATTTAGCGAATGCCCTGGCTGGAAATTTAGAACCTTCAGTTATTTTTGCCGTGATTGGATACAAAATTCCAGGTTTCTTAGAACTCGCGTTACCATTAGCCTTTTTCTTGTCTATATTGTTGACCTTTGGTCGACTGCATGTCGAGAATGAGATGAGTGTCCTTAAAGCTTGCGGGATTTCAGAGCTTCAGTTGCTTGGTTATACCCTCATAGTCGCCTTCGGATTAGCTTTTTTAGTAGGTTGGTTGAGCCTGTTTGTATCTCCAGCAGGGGCTACTAAGACTGAAACCATCTTTCTAGCGCAGCAACAGATGACTGAACTGGATCGGGTAAACCCGAAAAAATTCTACTCTCTTAAAGGTGGTAAGGGAGTGACCTATGCTGAAAGCATTAACGTTGACCGAGAATTAGAAAATGTATTTCTCGCAGTAAGTGCAGGTTCTGCAGATACGTTTGATCGACGACTGGCAGTGGTTGTCGCTGAGCGCGGCCGTCAACAGCGGTCTGAAGACGGAGTAGAGCGTTTTCTTGTGTTAGAACAGGGGTACCGCATCGAGGGTAACCCGGGGAGTCATGAGTATCAGATTACTCATTTTGAGGAATATGGCTCTAAGCTAAAAACGCCGAAAAAAATAGAAGAAGATCCTGAAACAGATGCTATTGCGACATCAGAACTGGTGATGTCTGATGACCCAAGGTTAGAGGCCACATTGCAATGGCGGCTTTCGATTCCATTGATGGTTTTGGTGGTGGTTATTTTAGCAGTCCCCTTAAGCAGAACTGACCCACGGCAAGGCAGATTCACCAAATTGTTGCCAGCAATCGTGCTGTATTTCACCTACCTTTTGGCCTTGAATGCGTTGCGAGGTAATATCGAGTCTGGAGAATGGTCGGCCAGTATTACCTTGCTGCCTGTCCACATAGTCTTTTTACTATTCGGCTTATGGTTACTAAAACCTAAAAAGCTTGCCAGGTCGACTGCCAAAAAGAGAGTCGAGGAGGGCTCATCCTCATGATGCGTCTATCTCGGCATATTGGGTTGACCGTATTTAATGCCGTCTTTATGGCGTTGATCGTGGTGGTGGGATTAGACGTCGTTGCTGAGATTATTGATGAGACACGTGCTATTGAGCGGAACTATGGGTTCACTGACGTACTTATTTATGTGGGTACTAAGTTACCTTCGACGATTTATGAATATATCCCTTTTTCATCGCTTATAGGCTGCCTCTATGGGCTTGGCTTACTAGCGGGTAATAGTGAAGTTACGGTTATGCGAGCATCTGGGGTTTCTCTTATCCGGATTGTCTATTTTGTAATGAAGCCGGTGATGCTATTTATTTTTGTCGGTGCCTTAATTGGCGAATATTTTTCGCCGTATCTAGATCAGCGTGCGGACGGCACTCGGCAATATCTACGTAAAGGTGAGACGGCTCAGGATTCTACTGCCGGACTATGGATTCATGAGGGCAGAGATTTTATGCATTTTAACGCGGTATTCCCCGGTGGGGTGCTTTATGGCGTTACTCGTTATCAGTTTTCTGATGAAAAAATATTACAGGAGGCTAGTTTTGCTAGTCGCGCTACTTATAATGCGGCTGAAGAATTTTGGGTGGAAGAAAATGTTTCAATTACGCGGTTTGAGAGCGATAGGACAACAACAGAAAAGCGATTAACGCGCCAGTGGGACTCTGAGCTGTCGCCAGAAGTGCTGACGGTAAATGTTCTTGCACCCTCAGCGCTACCTATTTCAACCATTAGCAATCAGATAGAATTTTTACGGCAGCAAGAGGCTGATACTGCGATTTATGAATTAGCGTACTGGAGAAAAGTACTGCAACCATTAGTCATTTTTGGCTTAGTTTTAGTGGGCATCTCTTTTGTTTTTGGGCCTTTACGAAGTTCTACTATGGGCTTTAGAATTTTTGTCGGTGTATTGATTGGGATCACCTTTAAAATTATTCAAGATATGCTAGGCCCTTTAAGCATAGTATTTGGATTTCCCGTCTTGCTTGCTGTGTTAGGGCCGATATTATTTTGCATGGGTCTTGGTCTGTACTTGCTTAGGCGAAGTGGCTAGCTTCAAATTCAGTCGGCCTCTTTTTACGAGGACTTTATGGGTTGTATTAGGGTAGAAAAAGCTTCTCTACTCCAAGAAGTGGGGCGTTTTGGGCAGGTCGGCAATATCAGATCTTCACAACCGTATTGCGCGCTCATAACTGACCCGCATTACTGGGTTAGGACTCGTTTAAGAGCTATATCCCAGCCAGCTACTTTGCAATCTCTTTCTGGTTTGTCCATCTGCGGAGCAAAGGATTTATCTAACTGCCAGCTGTTGGCAAAACCCGCCTGGTCAGGCCATATGCCAGCTCTATACCCTGCTAACCAAGCCGCCCCTAAAGCGGTAGTTTCTGCAATGACTGGGCGGTCTACTTGGGCTTGTAAAATGTCAGCGAGACGCTGCATGGTCCAATCGCTGGCTACCATACCTCCATCGACTCTTAGTACCGTTGTGGCGGAGTCTCCCCAATCAGCCTGCATGGCATTTAACAGGTCTAGAGTTTGATAGCAGACCGATTCCAGAGCGGCGCGAGAGATCTCGGCGGGCCCTGTTCCTCGGGTAAGCCCGATAAGTGCGCCCCGTGCATCAGCATCCCACCAAGGGGCCCCTAGGCCTGTAAAGGCAGGGATCATGTACACCTGTTGGTGGTCATCAGCCTGTGCCGCAAGTTCACCAGATTGCTTGGCGGATTCAATAATGCCAAGCCCATCGCGCAGCCATTGCACGGCTGCCCCGGCAATAAATATTGAGCCTTCTAGGGCATAGGTTGTTTTACCTTCTAGCTGATAAGCAATTGTGGTGAGCATCCGGTTGTTTGATTTTACCGCTGTAGTCCCCGTATTTAAGAGGGCAAAACAACCTGTTCCGTAGGTAGATTTCATCATGCCAGGCTCAAAACATGCCTGACCTATAGTGGCGGCGTGCTGGTCTCCCGCAATACCATAAATATTAATTGGCTTGCCAAATAAATCAGTACTACCAAAGTCGGCCGCACTGTCTTTAACCTCCGGAAGTAACTGCCGCGGAACATTGAAAAGATCGAGTAGGTCGTCATCCCATTGCCCACGGTGAATGTTATAGAGTAGCGTTCTAGATGCGTTAGTTGCATCTGTGGCATGTGACTGCCCGTCGGTCAAGTTCCATAACAACCATGTATCTACGGTGCCGAAAGCTAATTCGCCACGCTCCGCTCTCTGTCTAGCGTTGGGGATATTGTCGAGAATCCAGGCGATTTTAGTCGCCGAAAAATAAGGATCTAGGAGAAGGCCTGTTCTTTTACTAACCAAAGCTTCATGGTTCAGGCGCTTAAGTTCAGTACATAGAGCAGCTGTTCTCCGATCCTGCCAAACAATGGCGTTATAAATAGGCAGGCCTGTTTTTCTATCCCATATTAGAGTTGTTTCTCGCTGGTTAGTAATGCCGATAGCAGCAATGTCTGATGATGTAATTCCAGCGTTAGCCATGACCTCTTTGCTGGTCTCCAATGTAGTGCGCCAAATATCCATTGGGTCGTGTTCAACCCATCCAGAATCAGGGAAATGCTGGGCAAATTCCTTTTGCGATTGGCCGCATATACTAAAGTTCTTATTAAAGAGCATGCTCCTTGAAGATGTGGTCCCTTGATCCAGAGCAAGTATTAGGTTGCGCATAGCCATAGACTTTTACCTGTTGTTGCCATCCATTAGTTAGTTTTGGGCAGAACGATGACTTCGGTGCCCGTGTAGCGGTCATGGAGGCATTGTTTGGCCGGTGGTAACAAACACCATAGATAGCCGACACCCAAGCATAAGAATGACAATGAAGCGGCTAAACAACGCTTCCAGCATTGCCCAGACGTTGCTAGCGCGCCATTGGGTTGTTGTAATCTTATGCGCCATGCTTTCATGCCGATGGTTTGACCTTGCTTGCGCCAGCAGATCACATAGTAGCCGCTAAGAGCGAAATACAGACCAATAAAGCTCAGCCATTGCAGGAAAAGAGGGGGGTTTGCCATGGGTGCTTGATCTATGCCGACGATTATGATTCTTAGGACTAGCAGTACTGCTCCGTAGCCAAGGGATATTGCGAACAGTAAAAACACGTCATAGACCAAACCCGCGATTCGTCTGAATAGATTTGCGGAGGGCGTTACGTTAATATTTTGGCTCATGGTGCAAAAAAATCCTTACGTGAAGCTGATTACTATTGATGTTGAATTAACATAACAGAAGTGTGCCCAAAGCCAGTACAATGCGCAATCAGCGATTAGCAGATTAAATAAGGTGGAGGTTGTTTTGGATTGGATTTATGGTATTCATGCGGTGCAGACAATGCTTAAGTCGTCTCCCCAACGTGTTACTGAACTACATGTTCAGCAGGGCCGTAAAGATGATCGCCTTCAAAAGATCCATAATCTAGCAGAGCAACACGGCATTGCTTTGCAACTGACCTCAGTCAAGCGCTTAGACGCTAAAACCGAGGGCCGACATCAAGGTGTCATGGCACTTTGCCAGCCAGGTGAAACCTATGACGAGACCTTTCTTATGCAGCTGGCAGAAAAGCATGGTGCGAGTAGTTTTTTCCTAATGCTTGATGGAGTCACAGACCCCCATAATTTAGGTGCTTGTCTTCGCTCAGCTGATGGCGCCGGAGTTCATGCGGTCATTGTTCCGAAAGATAATTCTGTTGGATTAACGCCTATCGTGCAAAAAGTAGCCTGCGGTGCTGCCGAATCTATACCTTTGGTGACAGTCACAAATTTGACGAGGACTCTGGATAAATTACAACAGCAGGGTTGCTGGGTTGTTGGCACAGGTGGAGAGGCGGATCAAACGATCTACGAACTTGATTTGACCGGACCCACTGTCATCGTTATGGGTGCAGAGGGAGATGGGATGCGTCAATTAACACGCAAGCAGTGTGATTTTTTGGCTAAATTACCGATGGCTGGCGGTGTAGAAAGTTTAAATGTATCGGTGGCTACTGGAATCTGTTTGTTTGAGGCCGTTCGTCAACGGACGGTAAAATCATCTTGATAAGTGTGTAATGTTTTTGTGAAGAGCCTTTATCGATCCGCGATCCGCAGTTAACCTAAAAAAATTCTGTTATTTAACGTTGCATTGCGGCGCAAAAAAACGCTAATCTAAACATCAAAGGGAATTGTCCTGCAAAGGGGTTAAAGTCCAGGTGCCGTGGAGACGATGAGTACAAATTTATTTTCGATCGCTAATATCCTTAGCTTTTTGCGACTAGGATTAGTTCCTGTGCTAGTTTGGCTGGCTGCTTCTGGGGCAGGGGTGCTATTTCTGTGGGTGCTCGGTATATCTTTGATCAGTGATGCTCTTGACGGCTATCTAGCTCGAAAGCTTAATCAAACTAGCGAGTTTGGGGCTAAATTGGATAGTTGGGGCGATGCTCTGACTTATGCCGTTATGATTTTAGCTCTATATTTTCTTTGGCCTGACATCTTTTCAGACCAGTCAGTCTTTCTGCTGATGGCTACATTGTCGTTTTTAGTGCCCCTCTTCGTTGCTGTTGTGAAGTTCGGCAACTACCCTAGTTATCATACCGTAGGTGCTAAAATTGCCGCGTTATTAATAGCGCCAGCTTATTATTTACTGATCATTTTTGATGCTGATATTTTGTTTAGGTTGGTTATTCTATTTTATCTAATTGTGGCCGTTGAAGAAATATTCATTACCTATTTACTTAGGCATCCGAAGACGAATATAAGCTCTGCATGGATGCTCATTAAAGAACAACGAAATCATTCCAAAAGCAACTAATACGCCCTTTAATAAGTTTAGCAATCCTGTGTTGCAAGTGTTGCATCAAATCACTACAATAGCGCGCCTTCAAAGCGTCGAACAATAATGTTCGGCACTCCTTGCCTCACCGTGTAGCTAAATAGCTTTAACGGGAGGCTTCTAACCCATGAGGAGCTACAATGCGTCACTACGAAATTGTGTTTTTGGTCCATCCAGACCAAAGCGAACAAGTCCCTGGTATGGTCGAGCGTTATACCGCATCTATCGTTGCAGGTAACGGCACTGTCCACAGGTCTGAAGACTGGGGTCGCCGTCAATTGGCTTATCCCATTAACAAAATCCATAAAGCTCATTATATTTTGATGAACGTAGAGTGCGGTCAAGATGTCCTGGACGAGTTGAATTCAACTTTCCGCTATAACGATGCAGTGATTCGTAGCATGGTAATTCGTCGCGACGAAGCCGTGACAGGCGATTCACCCATCATGAAACTAGAAAATTCCGAGCGTGCCGACAAAGAAGCGCGAGAGCGTCGTAATGCGGCTAAGGCAGCTGCGGATAAAGCTAAAGCGGCCGCGGATGCTGCTGCAGAAGAGAAAAAGTCAGATAATGCTGAGGCAGTGGTTGAAGTTAAAGCCGAAGCCGAAGTCGAAGAGCAATCAGATGCGGATAAAGGAGAATAATCATGGCTAAGTTTGTACGTCGTAGAAAGTTTTGTCGTTTTACCGCTGAAGGCGCTACTGAAATTGATTACAAAGATTTAGATACGTTGAAAGGTTATGTGTCAGAGAGCGGTAAGATTGTTCCAAGTCGCATTACTGGCACTAAAGCTCGTTATCAGCGCCAGTTATCTGAAGCAATCAAGCGCGCGCGCTATATTGCTTTGCTTCCTTACACTGATAGCCATAAGTAAGAATAAGGGTAACGGTTTTGCGCGCCCTAGCTGAGTTCATAATGCGCGGGCGGATGCAGGCCTGTTTGACTGCGCTACTTGGTAGCTTTATCCCTTTTGTTAGTCCGGCAACCATTGGCTTAGTCACTTTAACCAAAGGTAGCTTGGAAGGTGCATTAGTAGCTTTGTGGGCGCTGCTGCCTCTGTTGATTGGTTATTTTATTAGCGGGGCAACGCCGTTTCTAACGATTATCTCAGCCCTCGCCTTAATTAATATGGTGGTGGTTGCTAACGTTCTTCGCCAGACTGTGGCTTGGTCTTCTACGTTGAGCGGAGCAGTGATAGCCGGGGCCCTATTTGCGTTGGTATCAGGTGTTGTTTTTGACTCTGATTTAGCAACTATAGTACTGGAGATAGAGGCTTTGTTTGCGCAGATGTCGCAGCAATTGGATCAGAGCGTGGTGATGCCAAGTGGCACCATGATGCTGGGAATATCAGCATGGATGATCACGCTAAGTACCATTGCTAGTTTATTTTTTTCAAGGTGGTGGCAGGCAATACTTTATAACCCGGGTGGATTCCAGCAAGAATTCCATGGGATAAGGTTGGAGTCTAAGTTAGGTTTGTTGTTGGCAGTATTGATGGGTGCCGGGGTATTGTTATCGGATGATTATAGAATCTGGGTGCAGTTAGCCTCTATTCCGTTACTGATAGCTGGGTTGGCGCTTGTACATTACTGGGTTAAGGTTAAAGCAAAGAGTGGCCATTGGTTGGTCTTTGTTTATATAGGGCTTATTCTGTATAGCCCTATTATGATGGCGCTGTTGGTATTGGTTGGATTAGCTGACAGCTTTATGAATTTAAGAACAAGGTTAGCGAGTGATACTCACAGTTAGCCTCGTACGAATAGTGAAATATAGAGGATATTAAGATGCAAGTTATTCTGCTTGAAAAAATTGGTAAGTTGGGCAACATTGGCGATAGAGCTAATGTTAAAGCTGGCTTTGGTCGTAACTACCTTATACCTCAGGGTAAAGCGGTTTTTGCTACTGACAAAAATGTTGCTGAATTTGAGTTGCGACGGGCTGGTCTCGAAGCTCAGGCCGCTGAAAAGCTAGCTGAAGCTCAGGGCCGTGCTGACAAGCTAAAAGCAGTGGGTACCATTACTATCTCAGCTATAGCTGGCGATGAAGGGAAACTGTTTGGTTCGGTAGGTGCGAGAGAGCTTGAAGAGGCCATTGCTGCTGCTGGTAGCGATGTGACCAAGAACGAGATCAGCTTGCCTGAAGGCCCTTTGCGTCACGTGGGTGAGTTTAATATCGATGTGCAATTGCACACAGATATTACTGAAACAATTATGGTTGTTATTGAGGCGGAATAATTTAGTTCGTCAAAAACGTCTAAAGTTGTTGCGTAACGGCATTGCCTCTTAATAAGATGCAATGCCGTTTTTGTTTGTCGGGTTTATTACTTATACTACTCATACAGCAAACCAAAAATTCACTATTGTCAGCATAGGTTAAACGTCTCCGGTATGAATGAAGCTCTCTTTGCAGAACCCAGCATCAGTCAGCCATTACCTCACTCAATTGAGGCTGAGCAAGCTGTTATTGGCGGATTAATGTTAAAGAATGATGCCTTTGACTCAATTGCCGAAGTGTTGTCTGAAAGCGATTTTTACAGTAAGGACCATCAGCTGATCTTTACAGCGATGAGTCGGTTGTCAGCAGAGAACCAACCCTTTGACCCAATTACCCTTTCTGAGTCACTCCAAAACTCTAATGAGCTCTCTGCTGTTGGTGGTGCTGAGTATCTCGTTGATTTAGCCAGTAGCACGCCAAGTTCAGCCAACATAAAAGCCTACACACAAATTGTACTGGAACGATCGATTGTTAGACAGTTGATAGGTGCCGCCAGTGAAATTGTCCGTAAAGGCTACAACCCTTTGGGTTGGGATAGCTCTAAGCTACTTGCCGAAGCAGAGAGCCGGCTCCAAGAAATTATCGAAAATCGACCTAAGAAGGGTGGTTTTAAGGAAGTTAACTCCCTTATTAAAGAAGCTGTTGAGCGTCTAGATGAGTTATTTAAGAATGATGCCGATATTACCGGGTTGAGTACAGGTTTCAGTGACCTAGATAAAATGACGTCAGGCTGGCAAAATTCAGATTTGGTTATTATTGCGGGCCGCCCTTCCATGGGTAAGACGGCTTTTGCGATGAATATGGTAGAACACGCCACGCTTAATCAAGACCGTCCTGTCCTAGTTTTCTCGTTAGAGATGCCGGCTAATCAATTAATTATTCGTTTGTTGTCATCTATCGGAAAGATTGATCAGACGCGTATGCGCTCTGGAAATTTGGTTGAGGACGATTGGCCAAGGCTTAGTAGTGCGGCGCAACGCTTAAAAGATAAGCCGCTATTTATTGATGATTCCGCAGGTATTACGCCGCTTGAAATGCGCAATAGAATCAAGCAGTTTACTCGAGAGCGAGTTGAGCAGTTGCGCCAAGAGTGGCACCTTAAGCACGGTGTTGATACCCCGGCGGACACGGAGGCCCTCTATGACCAAGCTAAACCGGGAATGATCATGGTGGATTACCTGCAGTTAATGAACGGCAGTAATTCGGCTGAAGGCAGAGTGCAGGAAATTTCACAGATATCTAGAGAATTAAAAGGGCTAGCTCGGGAGTATGAATGCCCAATGATAGCGCTATCGCAGCTTAGTCGTAATGTTGAACAACGGCCGAACAAACGACCTGTTAACGCAGATCTCAGAGAATCTGGAGCAATCGAGCAAGATGCAGACGTTATTGCGTTTATATATCGTGATGAGGTTTATAACGAAGACAGTCCTGATAAGGGTACTGCAGAAATCATTATTGGCAAACAGCGAAATGGGCCGATCGGCACCTGTCGCTTGATGTTTATGGGCAAGTATACTCGCTTTGAAAATCTTGCTGGCGATCATTTCGCGGATCACTAACGCGCGACTTAAAGGTAATCGACAATGAAGGTTTTTCACACTGTCAGTGGACTCCGAGACGATCTTGTTAAAGATCGCATACAGGGGTTAAGAATAGGATTTGTTCCAACCATGGGTAATCTCCATGAAGGTCATCTGGCGTTGTTAAAGCAAGCCAAGAGAACTAATGATATTGTGGTTTGTTCGATTTTCGTTAATGCACTTCAGTTTAGTCTCAATGAAGACTGGGATAAATACCCTCGTACCTATCAAGGTGACTGTGAAAAGCTCCGTGATGCTGGTTGTGATTATCTGTTTCATCCAGATGATACCGAGATGTACCCTAATGGTTTGGATACTCAAAGTCGGGTGATCTGCCCAACTATGACCGACCTTTTATGTGGTGCAAGCCGTCCGGGGCACTTTGAAGGTGTAACTACGGTGGTTAGTAAACTATTTAATATTGTTCAGCCTGATGAAGCTATCTTTGGTATTAAGGACTATCAGCAATTAGCGGTGATTAGGCGAATGGTTGAAGATCTCTGCCTGCCCATACAGATCAGTTCTGCACCCATTCATCGCGAAGCCGATGGCCTAGCGATGAGTTCACGCAATCGTTATATTACAGATGATGAACGACCTCTAGTTACGGTGCTCAAAGATAGTCTCGACTGGATCGCAGAACAAATTAAAGACGGTAATAGAGAGTTTCCTGAGCTCGAAGATGTAGCTGCAGCAAGGGTTACAGAGGCAGGGTTTAAAGTTGATTACATTACCTGCAGTAACAGTAAGACGCTGGATCTTGCCGCCCATGATGATGATGATATTACCATTTTAGGCGCCATGTTTACTCAGGCAGCACGTTTAATTGATAATGTTAGCCTAGTAAAAGACTAAGCTAAGCTCGTTATTCAGCTGATTTTGCATAGACTAACTTTCCAGCTAACCAGGTCTCGGCGACTGTTGTTTTCCATAATTCATTTACAGGTATAGCGAATAGGTCTTGATCCAATAAGATAAAGTCGGCCCATTTCCCCTCAGTAAGTCCACCCAAGACCTTATCTTGGTGCGCAGCCCAGGCGGCATCAATAGTAAATGAGCGAACAGCCTCCTCTGTGGTTATCGCCTGCTCTGAAATCCAGCCTCCAGCGGGCTCGTCGAGTTGATTTTGTCTAGTTACAGCAGCATGGATGCCGTGGAAAGGATTAGCGAGTTCTATAGGAAAATCTGATCCAGATACTAAGACGCTACCTTGATCGAGAAAACTTCGCCATGCATATGCGCCTTTTAGTCTGTCACTTCCCAGGCGATCTTCTGCCATATTCATATCGCTGGTAGCGTGAGTTGGTTGCATTGAAGCAATAACATCGAGGCTTTTAAATCGAGGGATATCGTCCAGTGCAACCACTTGCGAATGCTCTATTCGGTGCCTTAATTTACGGCCGCCAATGGTGGCATAAGCGTGTTCAACTTCATCAAGACCAATGCGGTTACCTTTGTCACCAATGGCATGAATAGCGACCTGAAAGCCCGCCTGAATAGATAGACTAAATATAGCTCTCAACTGTTCTTTTGAGGTCAATAGCAGCCCGCTATGGCCTGCTCGATCAGAATAGGGCTCCAGGAGAGCTGCGCCACGACTTCCTAAGGCGCCATCGGTATACACTTTCACGCTACGAGCAGAGTATAGATCTAGAGGGTCGTTACTAGGCCCTGCTGACAACATTCGGCCAAGCTCAGGATCGGTTGATGAAATCATACCGTAAAGACGGACGTCTAAATTACCACTGTTAGCCAATTGGCGATAATAATCGTTTTCTCGAGCACTGACTCCAGCATCGTGTACCGAGGTGATTCCTAGGCTAAGTAAGTGTTTGGTTGCCGCAGCTAGTGCTGCGGCCATTTCCTCATCTGAGGGAGGGGGTATGACTTGATTTACTAATGCCATAGCATTATCAATCAAGATTCCTGTGGGATTCCCGTTTCGGTCACGAATAATTTCGCCACCGGGAGGGCTGATAGTGTTGGCATTGATTCCGGCTAATGCCAAAGCTTTACTATTAGCCCAGCCAGCATGGCCGTCGATTCGTTCTAACCATACGGGTCGATCAGAGATCAATTCATCAAGTATTTGTGCCGTGGGATACTGCTGCCCAGGCCACAATACTTGATTCCATCCACGCCCTTGAATCCAATTGAGGAAAGGTTTTTCTTTAGCATACGTAGCTATTAATGATGATACCTGCCTAGCCGAGGTAGCGCCACGAAGGTCAATTTGCAACAGCGTATAGCCTAGGCTAGAAACGTGTCCGTGAGCATCAGTTATGCCTGGCAGTAAAGTTAGACCCTTGCCATCGATGACGTTGGCATCGGGATAATTAGCCTTAAGAGTTGAGCCACCGGTTGCAAGTACTCTGCCGTTATCAAAAACCAAGGTCTGAAATTGCTGCAACTGACGATTATTATCGAAGCTATAACCATTAATATTGGCCATGATAGTGGTGGTAGATTGCTTTTCGCTGGAGCAGGCAGAAATCAGGAATGCCGAAAAAGTTAACGCCATGATAAATAGTGTAGCGTTAAGTGGCTTATATTTTTCGCGCATCAATAAGATCTCATTTGGCATTCATTTTGTCATTTGGCTTATGGTGGCTCAGTTATTAAAATGTTGTCAACCTCTTTTGAGTATAAGGTTGTAGTCCTCCGTAATGTCGGCCCATAACCCTTTGACTTAAAACAATAAAGTGTTACCATGCGGCGGATCTACACGTATTAGTGTAGAGTTTTTGGAAAGAGTACCAGGCAGACGTTATCAATGTCGCTGGTCATCAACACAGAAGGCGCTATTACCCATAGCCCTAAGGTCAGTCTAAAGCACTTATCAGTGTGACTGAGCATGCCGCAGTTGCGGCGTCTATTTTGATGTTACAGCCTATTCTGCCAGGACATTTCCTACACTTTATTAGTGAGGAAAGATTGTGGAGCTTTTATCTGGCGGTGATATTTTAATCCGTGCATTACGCGACGTTGGTGTTAAGCATGTCTGGGGTTACCCCGGTGGTGCTGCGCTGCATATTTATGATGCTATTTATCGACAAGAGGATGTCGTCCATCTTCTCGTTCGCCATGAGCAAGCGGCAGTTCATGCTGCAGACGGTTTTTCTCGGGCAACAGGAGAAGTTGGTACAGCCTTAGTTACTTCAGGTCCTGGCGCGACAAATGCGATTACTGGTATCGCGACTGCCTATATGGATTCTATTCCGTTGGTCGTTATCTCTGGGCAGGTTGCGCTGACCAAAATTGGTACAGACGCCTTTCAGGAAACTGACATGGTTGGTGTTTCGCGGCCCATCGTTAAGCATAGCTTTTTGGTCACTCGCGCTGAAGATATCGCAGAGACTATTGCCAAGGCCTATTATATTGCATCGACTGGTCGTCCCGGCCCCGTTCTAATTGATATTCCCAAGGATGTCACTGACCCTAATTATAAAGTTCCTTACATCTACCCTGATGAAGTTAAAATGCGCTCTTACCAGCCTACTAGCAAAGGTCATCGTGGTCAGATTAAACGTGCGGTTAAAATACTTATCGGTGCTAAGCGCCCGATAATTTATGCTGGTGGTGGCGTAGTTATCGATAATGCTTCAGAGCAATTGATTGCGTTGGCGCAGTCCTTGAATTACCCCGTAACCAATACGTTGATGGGCCTGGGTTGTTACCCGGGCACCGATCGCCAATATTTGGGTATGTTGGGAATGCATGGCACATTTGAAGCCAATACGGCGATGCATCATGCCGACGTTATATTTGCGATTGGGGCGCGTTTCGATGATCGAGTAACCAATGATCTAGAGAAATTTTGCCCGCATGCCACCATTATTCATGTTGATGTTGACCCGACCTCAGTGTCGAAAAATATCGAAGCACATATTCCGATTGTGGGTACCTGCTCATCTGTACTCGCGGAGATGCTGGAGATTAATAAAGGACTTGGTACTAAACCAGATGTAAATGCGCTTACCGATTGGTGGACGCAGCTCGATCAATGGCGTACGGACCAAGGTATTTATACTGCCTCGCGCTATGAAGAGAGCTCTGGCGGCTGTATTAAACCGCAAGACGTCATCAAGATGCTCTACAAAGTGACTAACGGTCAGGCCATTGTCACCTCTGATGTTGGTCAGCATCAGATGTTTGCTGCGCAGTACTATCTATTTGATAAGCCGCGCACATGGATTAACTCAGGCGGTCTCGGCACCATGGGTTTCGGTCTGCCCGCAGCCATGGGTTGTCAGTTGGCATTTCCCGACACAGTCGTGGCCTGTGTGACCGGTGAAGGCAGTATCCAGATGAATATTCAGGAACTATCTACCTGCAGTCAGCACAAGCTGCCTATTAAGATTATTAATCTCAATAATGCGGCGCTGGGCATGGTTCGTCAGTGGCAGGACATGAATTACAGCAGTCGCTACTCAGAGAGCGTTTATGAAGACTCATTGCCAGATTTTGTAAAATTGGCCGAGGCCTATGGCCATGTAGGGATGAAAATCACCCAAATTGATGAGCTTGAAGAGAAAATGCGTGAATGCTTCGCTATGAAAGATCGTGTGGTATTTATGGATATTGATATTGATCGCTCTGAGCATGTTTACCCCATGCAAATGCCGGGTGGTTCGATGCGTGATCTTTGGCTAAGCAAGACGGAGAGAACCTAATGAAAAGAATAATCTCTATTTTGTTGGAGAATGAATTTGGAGCCTTATCTCGAGTGGTTGGTTTGTTTTCGCAGCGTGGTTATAATATAGACACGTTAACGGTCGCCCCAACCGATGACGAAACTCTGTCTCGCCTAACGCTAACCACCCAAGGCGATGACCGGATGGCAGAGCAAATTGTCAAACAATTACATAAGCTCATTGATACGCTAAAGGTCGTGGATTTAACACAAGGCCCTCACATCGAGCGTGAGTTGTTATTGGTTAAGATTAAAGCTACAGACAGTGATGTCCGCACGGAGCTAAAAAGCTGTGTGGAGATTTTCCGAGGACATATTATCGATGTGACGCCGTCGACCTATACTGTGCAGCTTGCTGGTGACAGTGACAAGTTAGATGCATTTATTGAAGCGGTTACTCATATGGGCATAATGGAGGTTGTTCGCAGTGGGGTCTCCGGCATCTCGCGGGGAGATAAGTTTATTAGAGTTTAGTGGGCCAACCAGCTTGGCCAGCTTCACACACTTAAGGAATAATATCGGCCCTCAAAAGAGGGTCGTTTCCGTTTTTACGCCGCACGGCGGGGTATAAAACATATAAAGGAAGGTAATGATGGTGGATGCGGCAATTGGTACATCAAGGGTAGTGCCTCTGGGTGGTGGGATTAATTTTAGAGACCTAGGCGGGTACCTTAATGAAGATGGCCGTCGGGTTAAATGGCGTAAAATTCTGCGGTGTGGTCATCTAGCTAACTTAACTGATCAGGATTTAGATACTCTTGAACAAATCGGCGTCAGTAAAATACATGACTTCCGACGCCAAGAGGAGCAGCAACAGTCTCCCAGTGCGGCTATACGGGCCGAATTTGTTGACGATTATCAAATATCAATCGGGGACATATCAAGATTTTGGGAGTTTTTGTTCGAGGGCGAACTCACTGCTGAATCTTCCCATGAACTTGTAGTTAACTCGTATCGCTCTTGTATAAAAGTCGTTATTCCTGCGTTTAGTCGTTTTATGAGGGAGATAATAGAAAATGCCGACAATACCAGTGTGTTCCACTGTTCTGCTGGCAAAGACCGCACAGGCATGGCTGCAGCGCTTATCTTATCGGCGCTAGATGTGCCTCGAGAAACAATCATTGAGGATTATATGCTGACTCGTAAGTACTATGACTCAAGTAGACTCGTTGATATTATTGAAGGTCATCTGCGTGATGCCAAGGTAGAAAATTGGGAGCGAGACTGGCTAACCCCCTATGTCTCTGTTCATCAAGATAATATCGTTGCCTTTCTTGACGCTATTGATGAGCACTACGGGTCAATGAGATGCTATTTAATGACAGCGTTAGATCTATCTGAGGCTGATCTAGAATTCATGAAACAGCACTTTTTGGACGATTGATAGGTAACTTAGCTTATAATACCGGCTATTAAGTATCTGGCTGTGTAACAGGAAGTGGCATTATGGAAGAGAAGTCTCGGACCGTAGACAAGGTTGTTGAACTCAATCAAGATCAGCATTCTGATGCGGGTATGTCCGCACGTCGGCCTCGCAAAGGCATTTATCTGCTGCCTAATATACTGACTACCGGTGCATTATTTGGTGGTTTCTATGCTGTGTTGTCGGGCTTTAGCGGTCAGTACGAATGGGCGGCAATGGCTATTTTTGCGGCAATGGTTTTTGATGGCTTAGATGGTCGCGTAGCGCGTATGACCAATACTCAAAGTGACTTTGGGGTTCAGTACGATAGCCTCTCGGACATGGTTTCTTTTGGTGTTGCGCCTGCCGTGCTGGCCTATGGTTGGGGCGTTAGCTCCCTTGGCAAGTTGGGTTGGGCTGCGACCTTTGTGTATGCATCTTGCGCGGCGTTGCGTTTAGCGCGATTTAATGTCCAGGCTAGTGTGTCTGATGGTAAGGTGTTTACAGGACTGCCAAGCCCTGTGGCGGCAGCCTTAGTCGCTGGGCTAGTGTGGTCAGCGCAGGATATTCAGCCGTCGCTATGGTTATCTGTTACTGGAGCATTGGTAACGGCTTCCGCGGGATTACTTATGGTGTCGAACTTCAAGTATCCCAGCTTTAAAAAGGTTGATATGCGAGGCAAAGTGCCCTTTATTGCGATCTTATCGGTGGTGATGGGATTTGTAGTAATAACCATTGATCCGCCTCGCGTTTTGTTTGCAATGGCTTTATTTTTCTCACTGTCTGCGCCAGTTCTATGGCTTACAACCAAGCTTGGTTGGCGTGAAAAAGAGTCTTAACTCAGGGTAAATACCTTGGTTTCCGTCTTTATATCTGCTTAAATGCTGCTATGGATAGTCAATCAGTGAAGGCAGTTTCTATGCGTAGCGTTTCTAACGTTGCACCTTCACGTGGATTATTCCTTCTCCTGCCCTGAGGGGCATCTATCGTTATACCTCATAAAAAGCATCATCGAATACACATAATGGGTTAAATTTTTTTCTATGGCACCAAAATATAGCCATACTCACAGGTAGGTGGGACAAGAGGTTTAATGCGTTCTACAATGTAGCTAGCCAAGTAACTTGGTTTGGAGAAGGAAAAAGATCATGGCAACAAAAGAAAAATTGGTTATTTTTGATACGACTTTACGGGATGGCGAGCAAAGTCCGGGCGCTTCAATGACCAAAGATGAAAAATTACGAATCGCAAAAGTGCTAGAGAAGATGCATGTCGATGTGATTGAGGCAGGCTTTGCGATCTCTAGCGAAGGTGATTTTGAAGCGATAAAGGGAATCGCTAACGCGGTAAAAGATAGTCGAATTTGTAGCCTCTCAAGGGCTATGTCGGGTGATATCGAGCGTGCAGCTGAGGCTCTTAAAGGTGCCAATGCTGGCCGTATCCATACCTTTATCGCAACCTCACCCATCCATATGAAGTATAAGTTGCAAATGGAGCCTGATCAGGTGCTTGCGCAGGCAGTCGGCGCGGTGAAGATGGCTCGAGATTTGATCGACGATGTTGAGTTCTCTTTGGAGGATGCTAGCCGTACCGATTTTGAATTTATGTGCCGAATAACAGAAGCTGTTATCGCAGCGGGTGCAAGAACCATTAACTTTCCAGATACAGTGGGTTATTCAGATCCCATTGAGTATGGTCAGATTATTAAGCGCCTACTTAATCATGTCCCCAACGCTGACAAGGCCATTTTCTCAGTACATTGCCATAATGATTTAGGCTTAGCGGTTGCTAACAGTTTATCCGCGGTGCAAAACGGTGCTCGTCAGGTTGAATGTACAATTAATGGCCTTGGCGAGCGAGCCGGCAATGCATCTCTTGAAGAGATCGTCATGGCCGTCCGTACTCGGCAGGATTTATTTCCGGTTGAAACTAACATAGATATTTCTCATATCGTGCCGATTTCTCGCTTGGTCTCTAGTATTACTGGGTTTCCCGTGCAACCTAACAAGGCGATCGTTGGAGCAAATGCTTTTGCTCATGAGTCGGGTATTCACCAAGATGGTATTTTAAAATTTCGAGAAACCTACGAAATAATGAGGGCAGAAGACGTTGGCTGGGCGGCCAATAAACTTTCATTGGGTAAGCTTTCAGGTCGGGCGGCATTTAGTGCGCGTCTTGACGAACTGGGCATCAGCTTTAGCAGTAAGGCGGACTTTAATGAGGCATTTATCGGGTTTAAAGAACTTGCGGACAAAAAGCGTGAAATTTTTGACGAAGATCTTCAGGCCTTAGTCTCGGATGTGCAAATGGGCACCGGAGATGATGCCTTGACGCTCGTTGACCTAGAGGTGCTTTCTAAATCAGGTCAATTGCCTCATTCAAAGATTATTATTAGGTATCAGAATAAGGAGCATTCTGCCGAATCCAGTGGGGATGGCGCAGTTGATGCCATTTTCAATGCTATTGAAAAGCTCATCAATAGTGAAACCGAACTGCAGCTATACTCAGTTAATGCGGTTACTCAAGGTACTGATTCTCAGGGTGAAGTTACCGTTCGGCTTGAAAAGGATGGGCGTATTATTAATGGGCAGGGCGCCCATACTGACATATTATTTGCCAGCGCTAAAGCGTACCTACATGCTTTGACACTCATGCGTAATCCGGGCCGTTTGCATCCTCAACTTGGTGGAATTTGATGGCACAAGGCGATAGAGATTATTACTTAAAGACCTTGGGTATTGATGAATATCTGCCCAAGGACTTGATCGCCGACAATGAACTGCCCGTTGTGGAGGTCTTAGACGCTACCGTTAATGAGTCCTCGATAGATGAGAAGATAGAGCCAAAGATAGAACCGATTTCAGCTGAACAATTATTGGGCTCCTTCGATATTTCTAGTGATCCGTCACCTGTTGTAGAGCAAGTTAAGACGCAACCAGTGAGTAAGATACCTGCAGATCCTTTAGGCGGAAAGCCTGACCCAATAGTTCGTATAGAGCTTCAATTGGCTCTTTGGCAACCCACCGATACACTAGTGGTTTGCAGTGTTATTGATCAAAGCCTTCCTGATCCAGACCAAATCCAGCTACTGTCTAATATCCTTGTTGCAATGGGTCAGGGTCAAGTTAATTTACCCCAGATGGAGCTGGCCCAGTGGCCGCCTTACCCTAATGCCGCGGGTGGCGAACCGGAGGTTCGAGAGTTTTTGGCAACGGTTATACAGGCTAGGCTAGAGGCAAAGAATAGCAAGATGATATTAATTCTGGGGGTGGAAACAGCGCGCTGGATTTTGACTGAAGAACAAACAGCTAATATTTCCAACGGCCAAACTAATGTCTTTAATGAAATCGTCGGTTTGGTCATCCCTTCTCTTGCAGAGATGATTGAAGATCCTCAAAGTAAGCGTAAAGCTTGGAACACAATTAGGTTCCTGTCCCCTCATAAAAAGCCTCATCTTGGGGATGCCACGGATTGAATAATCTACCTAGATCGTTTTGTATTCGTCCAATAGTTCAAACGGACATAAAGGCCGTCATTGCTATTGAGTTATTAAACTCCAAGTCACCCTGGAGCGAAGATCAATTTCATCAATGTATTCAGTGGACTCAGGTAATGGTTCTAGACAATATAGTTGTTGGCTTCGCTGTCGTTTTAGAGGTAGTTGATCAAGCAGAATTACAAAATATTTCTCTTCATCCAGACCATGTTGGCGTAGGTCTAGGATCGGAGTTTCTAGATACCATTATCGAACGGTTACCTGCGCAAATCAGCCAAATATATTTGGAAGTACGAGTGTCTAATTTTTCTGCTATTCGTCTTTATAGCAAGGCTGGTTTCGCAGAAATAGGACAGCGGAGGGGTTATTATGCCACTGAATATGGACGTGAGGATGCCTTATTGATGAGTCGCTCTTTGTGCTGATGGGGTAGAGAATGTTTATAATTGAGTTAAAAAAAGGATATTATAAACAGAAGTGTAGGAAGTTCATTACATAGATCGTAAACAAGGAGTTTAGATGGATATTCAAATGTTATATTGGCACTGGCTTGTGCTGGGGCTTTTGTTGGTGGTTGGCGAGATATTTATACCAAGCTTCACCATCCTTTGGTTTGGGCTTGGTGCTCTAGTGGTGGGTTTGGTCGAGCTGTTAATACCGATGTCATTAAGCGTCCAAATATTGCTATGGACGGTGTCTTCGGTGGTTTTTACCCTAGTTTGGTTCAAAATAATTAAGGTCAAGATGGCTCAGGGTAATCGCGGTGAGGAGGCAAGAAATGATGCTATTGGTGCATCTGGCTTGGTCACTAAACTGCCTACTCAAAGCACCCAAGGGAGGATCCGGTTTAGTACGCCTGTGATGGACTCTGACGAATGGGAGTTTAGCTGCGACAGTGTTGTCGAACTAGGTGATAGGCTTCATATAAAAGAAGTTTCTGGCAATTTTTTAGTCGTTACAAAATTAAATTAGTGAATTAGTCAATTAAGGAGAAGTCATAATGGAAGGCATGATCGTTGTATTTGCAGTTTTTTTATTAGTAGTCGTTACCCTTTTTAAAGGTGTTCGTTTGGTGCCCCAGGGGTCCAAGTGGGTTGTACAGCGGTTGGGAAAATACCAAAAATCATTAAGTCCAGGACTTAATTTAATCATTCCTTACATCGATGTTGTTGCTTTCAAGGCGACGACTAAAGACATTGTTTTGGAGATTCCATCTCAGGAAGTTATTACCCGAGATAACGTCGTTATTATTGCCAATGCCGTTGCCTATATTAATATTATCTCCCCAGAAAAAGCCGTCTATGGTGTTGAAGATTACGAATTGGCTATTCGCACTCTGGTACAGACTTCGCTGCGTTCAATTGTCGGTGAAATGACGCTTGATGATGCGCTATCTTCTAGGGATCAAATAAAATCAAAACTAAAACTATCGATATCAGACGATATTGCTGATTGGGGTATTTCCCTAAAGACGGTTGAAATTCAGGATATCCAGCCTTCAGGCACAATGCAGTCAGCGATGGAAGAACAGGCTGCTGCTGAACGTCAGAGGCGCGCTACAGTAACGCGTGCTGATGGAGAAAAGACTGCGGCCATTCTAGAGGCTGATGGTAGGCTTGAAGCATCGCGTAGAGATGCGGAGGCCAAGGTGGTGTTAGCTGAGGCGACTAAGACAGCACTTGAAAGAGTCAACGAAGCTATCCAAGATAAGGAACTTCCAGCCATGTATCTCTTAGGGGAAAAGTACATCGAAGCGATACATAGCATGTCTAAGTCTGAAAATTCTAAATTAGTGTTACTGCCAGCTGATATACCGGCAGCGGTTCGTGGGATTATGAGTAACGCTAAATAATCGCTTAACCAAAGCCTCCATCTCATGTAGCTATAAATAGCGTCAACCATTTCGATCGGTTGACGCTTCAGGAAGCTACCTCCTCAGGAGAAAGTGCATGCGAAATCTAACGTTGTCTTCTAGTATTTTGTGCTGTGGCCTATTGGCCAGTTGCGCGACGGGTCTTTTGGATAAAGCAGCGGATCAGATTATTGTTGATACCAAGGGCCTAGATCTTAATGAGTATGAAAGGGATCTATCTGAATGTGATGCCTTGGCTCAGCAGATTGATATCAGTAAGCGTACTCGAGATCGTGCCATAGGTGGAGTCGTCGTTGGCAGTGTGGTCGGTGCGATTCTTGGCGACAGTGACTCTGCGCAAAAAATAGGCGGAACTGCAGGTGTAGTTGGTGGCGTAAAGGGGAATGTTCAAGCTCGAAAGGAGCAACAAAAAGTAATTAAGCGCTGCCTCCAGGGTCGCGGGTATAAAGTACTTAATTAGGCATAGTTACTATTATCTCTGAGATAATAATGTAGCGCCTTTCTCCTTGGGATGTAAATCCAAAACGGTTACTATGAGCGCCTCGAACAAAGCCTAAAAATAATGGAGTAGCGCCATGGAACCTTTGTCTACTAATCTGCAGGAAAATTTTGATCGATTAATCGTAGAATGCCTCGAGCAAGGTTGTATCTGGGGATTGCAAGATGGCACTGAAAATTGGGCGTTAGTCGGTTCAACAGATCATGATGATATTGACGTTATTCCGTTTTGGTCCTCCAAGCCGCTAGCTGAAGCATTATGCAGCGGAGATTGGGGTGTATACAAACCAGTAGCGATCGATATCGAAGAGTTTCTCGACGATTGGTTGCCTGGCATGCATGGTGACGTGCTGCTTGTTGGTGTGAATTGGGATGTAGATTTGGAGGGTATGGAGATAGAACCTCTAGATTTGTTAGAAGAATTTGAAGCGGAGTTTGATTAATCCGTGTTTATTGACCAGTTCTACCGTAAAAGTAACAACGGAATTACGATCAGCGGCCAGCAAGCAAGCGATTTTGCTAAAATTGTAAGTAATGATTTCAATCCCATACATGATACTGGCAGTAAGCGCTTTTGTGTGCCTGGAGATCTTCTGTTTGCCCTGGCGATAAATCATTATGGTTTGCGTGAGAAGATGAATTTTCATTTCTCTGGATTATTAGCTGCTGATACACCCCTGATATTACCACCCAATTCAATCCCTAATTATCAGATTTTAGACGAGCGAGGAAAGTCTTATTTAGAGGGTTTTCATTCGGGCGGTAGCGTCCACAATACGACGTCTGTGGAAACTTTAGTAAAAGCCTATGTTCGATTCTCTGGACATAATTTCCCTCATATTTTAGTACCCCTGATGGCTGAGAATAACGTCATGATTAACCCACAACGGCCATTGATCATCTATCAGTCAATGTCACTCGAACTGGATTGTTTGGAATTTGAAAATCCTAGCTTAAAAATGACCAAGACCAGCCTAAACGTCGCTGGCAAGCGAGGTGATGGCGAATTGCATTTCACTTTCCACGATGACAACAAGATAGTGGGTCGTGGAGTCAAAAAGCTCATCCTTAGCGGCTTACGCCCCTATCAGCAGGAGGCGGTTGACAGCATGATTGCAGAGTATCTGGACAGGCAATCAATTCATTCTGAAGTTTGACGCGCTAGTATTTTTTTCAAGAAGTGGCCTGTGTAGGAGCCTTTAACCTCAGAAACCTGCTCGGGGGTGCCCTCAGCGACAACCTGCCCTCCACCGGAACCGCCCTCTGGGCCAAGGTCGACAACCCAATCGGCTGTCTTGACAACATCTAAGTTGTGTTCGATAACGACCACGGTATTGCCGTGATCACGCAGTCTATGAAGTACCGCCAGCAACTGCTCTATATCGTGAAAATGTAAACCAGTTGTTGGCTCATCTAAGATATAGAGCGTTTTCCCCGTGTCTCGCTTGGAAAGTTCTTTAGAGAGTTTAACCCTTTGTGCTTCACCACCAGACAAGGTGGTTGCAGATTGTCCTAGGCTGATATACGACAGACCGACATCAACGAGCGTTTGCAATTTTCTCGCGATCGCTGGAATAGCATCGAAGAAATCTCGTGCATCTTCAATAGTCATTTCTAACACTTGATGGATATTTTTACCCTTAAAGTGGACATCTAAGGTCTCTCGGTTGTAGCGTTTACCGTTACAAACATCGCAGGGCACGTAAATATCGGGTAGAAAGTGCATTTCCACCTTTGTGACTCCATCTCCTTGGCAAGCTTCACAACGACCACCCTTGACATTAAAACTGAATCTACCCGGGTTATAACCTCTTGAGCGAGCTTCCTGAGTGCCAGCGAACAATTCTCTGACGGGCGTAAATATTCCAGTGTAGGTGGCAGGGTTCGAGCGAGGCGTACGGCCAATGGGACTTTGGTTGATATCAATGCATTTGTCTAACAGGTTGAGGCCCATTATTTTTGAATGAGGGGCTGCTTTGAGCGTGGTTGCCTTGTTTAGTGCGACAGCGGCAGCGGGGTAAAGCGTTTCATTAACGAGAGTTGATTTGCCAGAACCAGAGACTCCGGTAATGCAGGTAAATACACCAATGGGAATATTTAAATCCACAGACTGCAGGTTGTTTCCAGTGGCACCTTTCACGGATAGAAGCTTTCCATTGCCTTTATGCCGCGTTTTGGGTATCAGTATATTTCGCTTGCCTGACAGAAATTGACCGGTGATAGACTTTGCGCTACTGCATATCTGCTCAACTGAACCTTGTGCGACGATCTCACCACCATGAATCCCAGCACCTGGACCTATATCGACAACGTAATCAGCAGCAGCAATGGCTTCTTCATCATGCTCGACCACAATAACGGTGTTACCAATATCACGAAGGCGAACTAAGGTTTTTAATAGACGTTCGTTGTCTCGCTGGTGCAAGCCTATAGAGGGTTCATCGAGAATATACATGACGCCTACCAATCCTGCTCCGATCTGGCTGGCCAGACGAATTCGTTGCGCTTCTCCACCGGACAGAGTATCTGCACTCCGGTTAAGGGATAAATAGTTAAGCCCCACATCGACGAGAAAAGTGAATCGTTGGCGAATTTCTTTGACAATCTTGTCGGCAATCTCTCCCTGCCGTCCTGGCAGTTCAAGTTGATCGAAATAATCAGAACAGTCTCCAACGGGCATACAAACGATGTCTTCAATACGCTTATCATCAATGAAAACGTTGCGTGCTGACTTTCTTAGTCTGGTTCCTGAGCATTCGGGACAGCTTGAGGTAGCCATAAATTTGGTTAACTCTTCGCGCACAGATTGAGACTCTGTCTCTCTGTAGCGCCGTTCCATATTATGAATAATACCTTCAAACTTATGTTGCCGACGAAAAACGGTGCCTCTGTCGTTAACGTAATTAAACGTGATCTCTTCATCGTCACTGCCGAACAGGATTTTCTGTTGGTGGATGGCGGCAAGCTTTTCCCATGGCTCATCAATATCAAATTGATAATGCTCAGCCAGAGAGGTCAGCATGTTGTAATAAAATAACGTTCTTTTGTCCCAGCCTCGAATAGCGCCTTCAGAAATGGAGACCTCTGGATGCTGGATGACGCGATCAATATCGAAAAACTGGTGTAAGCCTAAACCATCACACGTCGGGCATGCACCCGCGGGATTGTTGAAGGAGAAGAGTCGCGGCTCGAGCTCATTTAAGCTGTAATTACACACGGGGCAGGCAAACTTTGCAGAAAACATTTGATCGGGCTCGTCGCCGTCCATATAACTAATCATGACCAAGCCTTCTGCGAGATTTAAGGCCGTTTCAAATGATTCAGCCAATCGTAAGCCAATATCATCTTTCACTTTAAAGCGATCTACAACAACATCAATGCTATGTTTTTGCTTTTTGTTGAGGGTGGGGGCCTCATCTAAATCACAGACCAGACCATCGATTCGAGCGCGAATAAAACCTTGACGCCTTAGTGTCTCAAATAGATGTAAATGCTCTCCTTTTCTGTCTTTAACAACGGGGGCCAAGAGCATCAGCTTTGTCCCCTCAGGTAGCTCCATCACCTGATCAACCATCTGGCTGACTGTCTGAGCTTTAAGCGCGTTGTTGTGGTCAGGACACCGAGGCTCTCCTGCTCGGGCGAAAAGTAGACGTAAATAATCGTAGATTTCGGTGATTGTGCCAACAGTAGAGCGAGGATTATGAGAGGTTGATTTTTGTTCAATGGATATAGCTGGTGACAAACCCTCGATATGATCTACGTCGGGTTTTTCCATCATGGACAAAAACTGCCGTGCATAGGTTGATAGCGATTCAACATAGCGCCGCTGGCCCTCAGCGTAGAGAGTATCAAAAGCCAGAGAAGATTTTCCAGAACCTGACAGCCCCGTGATAACAATAAATTTATCTCGGGGGAGATCTAGATCAATATTTTTAAGATTATGAGTGCGCGCACCGCGAACCTGAATGGTTTTCATTAAAATGTCTTTTTGTCAGATTAAACCGTCAATTATAGTGGCCGGAAGGCCTGCTGGGCAAAGAGTAATTACTCTTAATTGACAGTGTACGGCAAGACCCCTTAGCTAGACCTTAGTTTTCAATGAAAATGGTGCCGATTGAGTATTTTTTTACAATATTAATGATAAACATTTTCCCTTGCCGGCTGCACTGGTAGTATAGCGGCTTTAGAATTCTAATCAGACAACGACGCCACCTTGACAAACTACCCAGTTTTTTCGCCAATCGAAAGACGCGCAACTTTCTCTATAGCTAGCCTCTATACTTTTAGAATGCTTGGGCTATTTATGGTACTACCCGTTCTCGCAATTTCAGTGGGAGGGTACTCAGACTACAGTCCGTTATTGTTGGGTTTGACTCTAGGTGCTTATGGGTTAGTTCAAGCGATTCTACAAATTCCCTTCGGGCTGTTATCGGACCGAATTGGGCGGCGGCCGGTGATTATTGGCGGTCTTTTGTTGTTTATTCTGGGCAGTATTGTTTGTGCTCTTGCTGAGACGATGCAAGGTTTAGTTCTTGGGCGCGCTTTGCAAGGCTCAGGAGCTATAGCCAGCACTTTAATGGCCTTGGTTACAGACCTCACGACGGAAGAAAATCGTAGTAAAGCGATGGCGATGATTGGCGGGAGTATCGGCTTTTCATTTATCTTAGCCATGGTTCTTGGTCCGCTCATAACCTTGAAATATGGTCTTTCAGGGGTTTTCTGGACCACCGCTATTCTGGGCGTATTAGGTATACTGATTGTGTGGTTGTTAGTGCCAAATAGGGTTCAAGTGCAACATAATAGAGAGACCTTAACGGATGTTAAGGAGATCGTTAAGTTACTCAAGCAAACCACGTTGTTGCGTCTGAATTATGGCATTTTTGCGCTGCATCTAGCCTTGATGGCCGCCTTTGTGGCTATACCAACGATATTGTCTGAAGAGCTTGGGGTTGAAGGTCAAAACCTTTGGTGGGTTTATCTGTTATTGCTAGGCGGTGGGTTTTTCATAATGTTACCGGGCATGATATTAGCTGAAAAATATAACCGACATAAATTGATATTTTTGGTGTCGGTTGGAGTCATGACGGCAGTGACATTGATGCTAAGTTTTTATCGTGGATCAGTGTTGACTCCTCTACTTTTGTTGATATTTTTCACTGCATTTAATTTACTCGAGGCGTCATTACCGTCGTGGATGAGTAAAGCTTGCCCTGTCGGAAATAGGGGTACAGCAATGGGTATTTATTCTACGAGCCAGTTCTTGGGTGCTTTTTTTGGAGGTCTGCTGGGTGGTTGGAGCTTGCAGACATTAGGCATGAACGGGCTTTTTGTTGTTATTAGCGCCGTCTTAGCGATTTGGTGGTGGGTATGCTTAGGGTTGGAATCTCCAAAGCCCCTAAAAACGTTAGTATTGGCGGTTGGTGGATTAGGGCATGCCGATTTTACAAAAATAGTTTCAAATATAGCGGGTGTTAAAGATATACTCTTACTAGAAGGTGAGCGATTAGCCTATGTCCAAGTTGACCAGCGACAGGTGGATATGTCGAGCTTGCAACCGTACTTAAACCGTTAATAAATTAGGGGAAGAAAATGGCACGCGGAGTTAATAAAGTTATCATAGTGGGTAACTGTGGTCAGGATCCAGAAACGCGGTTTATGCCGTCGGGTGGTGCTGTAACTAATCTTAGTATTGCGACATCAGAGTCTTGGAAAGATAAAACCAGCGGAGAGCCTCAAGAGAGAACTGAATGGCACCGAGTGGTATTCTTTAATCGTCTGGCCGAGATAGCGGGCGAATATGTAAAGAAAGGTTCTAAGCTTTATGTGGAAGGCTCATTGCGAACACGTAAATGGCAAGGCCAAGATGGGCAAGACCGTTACACGACTGAAATTGTAGCGAGTGAAATGCAAATGCTTGATAGTCGAGGTGGTCCAGGCGGTTCAGGTGGATACGATTCACCACAAGGATCCACTGGGCAGGGTTCAGCTCCAAAGAGTTCCAACCAGCAGGCTCCCAACCAACAGGCTCCTCAGCAGCAGGCTCCTCAGCAGCAGTCAGGGCCTTTCGATGATGATATTCCATTCTAGAATGGCTTGAGTGGCTATATGACTCAGTCCAGATTTTAGTAAAGGGCCATACCTAGGGTGTGGCTATAATATTTCAAATACTAATTAATAGAGGTTGTTATGACAATTAAAGTGGGTGACAGAGTCCCAGTCGGGATGTTTACAATCATGGGCGCTGAAGGCCCTGCTGGATTAAGTACGGCAGATATTTTCGATGGTAAAAAGGTTGTTCTTTTTGCTGTCCCAGGTGCATTTACGCCAACTTGTTCGGTGGCTCATTTACCGGGTTTTGTTGTTCATGTCGATGAGATAAAGGCAAAAGGCGTTGATACAGTAGCCTGTATGTCGGTTAATGATGTTTTTGTTATGCATGCTTGGGGTCAGTCGGCTAATGCGGAGCACCTGATGATGCTTGCTGATGGTAATGGCGATTTCACGGGGGCTTTAGGTCTTGAGTTGGATGGCACGGGTTTTGGTATGGGTAAGCGCAGTCAGCGTTTCGCTATGATTGTAGATGATGGTGTAGTGAGTCTGCTAAATGTGGACGCAGGGGCTCTTGAAGGGTCTAGCGCCGAGGCGATCTTGGCTGCACTATAGTGTAGTGATATTAAAAGGTTTTCGCGCTTTCGAAAACCTTTTAATTCTTTAGCCGTAAGCGCTAATAAAGGGTGTAGAAAACTGTAATTTCTTCACCCTTTTTTATCGGCTGCTTAATAGTCAACCCCCTCAGGTTTTCTGCGATTAAGTCTATTTTAGCGTTGGCATTTTCTGAGTGATTAATGAGTCCGCCTAAGGGCGTCCTCAACCAATCATCTTTCCCATCAAATCGAAAGTGAGTCTGTCCGGCGAAGGTTTCGTATAAGTTATCCCTTAAACCTTTCCATCACTAGTGCGGCATTAGTGCCGCCAAAGCCGAAACTATTGGACATAACACGATTTAGGGTGGTTTGCTTTGACTCTAACAATATTGGCAATCCTTTAGCGTGATCGTCAAGAGTGTCGATGTGCGCAGAAGCAGCCACGAAATCTGCTTCCATCATCAACATGCAGTATATGGCTTCATGAACACCTGCAGCCCCTAAGCTATGGCCGGATAGCGATTTTGTGGAGCTGATGACGGGGCAGTTGTCTCCAAACACATTGCGAATAGCGCCTAGCTCCGCCATGTCGCCTACGGGAGTGCTCGTGCCATGAGTATTAATATAATCCATAGGGCCTGAAGCGGTCTCTAGAGCCATTTTCATGCATCGTTCGGCACCTTCACCAGACGGGGATACCATGTCTGCACCATCGGAAGTAGCGCCATAACCTGTCACTTCACAAATGATGTTCGCGCCTCTTGCTAGAGCATGTTCGAGTTCTTCTACAACAACACATCCACCACCAAGGCTGGGTGCAAAACCATCTCGGCCTGCATCGTATGCTCTAGAAGCGATAGCTGGAGTATCATTGTATTTGCTGGTTAAGGCACCCATAGCATCAAACATGGCTGCCATTGACCAATGCATTTCTTCAGCGCCGCCGGCCAGTAATACGTCTTGTTTTCCGAGTTGAATTAATTCAACAGCATGACCTATACAGTGGGCACTTGTGGCGCAGGCAGAGGAAAGCGAGTAATTAACACCTTTAATTTTAAAGGGAGTCGCTACACAGGCAGAAACAGTACTTGCCATAATTTGAGTGACTCGATAGGGGCCCGCACGTTTAATGCCTCGAGCTCGCATAACGTCCACAGCCTCAACAAACATTTCGCCAGAAAGCCCGCCTGAACCCATAATCAGACCGGTTCTGAGATTAGATACCATCTCGTCAGTAAGGCCAGCATCGGCAATGGCTCTATCAGTAGCTATGTAACCGTAGGCCGCAGAGTCGCCCATAAAGCGTAATGTTTTTCGGTCAATATGCTCTTTTGGATCGAGATCAATAAGACCCCCGACATTACAGCGTAGGCCCATCTCAGCGAAATCTTCTCGCCGTTGAATTCCCGAGATACCATTGCGAAGGGAATGTGTAACAGACTCTCTATCATTGCCTAGGCAGGATACGATCCCCAACCCTGTAATTACAGCGCGTTTCATTATGTTTCCTTCTAAAAGGTAGTGCGTTAAATATAAATATTAAAAGCTGTCAGTGCTCTCAAATAGTCCCACTTTCAAGTCTTGGGCAGTATAAATCTCACGACCGTCAACTTCTACAGATCCATTGGCGATTCCCATAATCAGTCTGCGTTGAATAAGTCGGGTGAACTCAATTTTGTAGGTGACTTTTTTTGCGGTCGGCAATATCTGACCAAAAAACTTAACATTTCCTGCCCCGAGAGCTCGGCCACGACCTTTATTTCCGTTCCAGACTAAAAAGAATCCAACCAGTTGCCAGAGAGCATCTAGTCCTAGACAGCCCGGCATTACAGGATCCCCTTCAAAGTGGCAGTCGAAAAACCAGAGGTCGGGCGTAATATCTATTTCAGCTATAATTTGGCCAAGACCATTTTTGCCGCCATGGTTGTTGATTTCGACGATCCGATCAATCATCAGCATATTAGGTGCGGGGAGTTTGGCGTTTTCCGGTCCAAACAATTCGCCGCGAGTGGAGCCTAGTATTTCTTCTTTTGAATATGATGATTTGGGCGTAAAGGACATGGGCGACTTTTTTCTGTGATTAGGGATATTATTTTAACGATTTATTGGATTAGCGGCAACTTTTACGTTTAATGAGGGGGCCAACTTTTAGTTATAAGCGATTCACTATTTGATTTCTATGATCTTATGAGTTGACAGTAAAGGACTGTCTGCCTAGCATGCATGCTGTCCCGTAATGAAGACACTATAGGAAGTATAAATGCTACCTTTTCATCAGGCTGTGGAAAATGAGTTTTCCAAAGTCAATAAATTAATCGTTAGTCAGCTTCATTCCGATGTTGGGCTAGTGGAAAATATCGGTCATTACATTATTGATGCGGGTGGCAAGCGCTTGCGTCCCGTGGTCGTCCTCCTGAGTGCGCTCGCTAATGGCTATCAAGGCGTAGATCATTTGAAAATGGCTGCGGTCATTGAATTTATTCATACAGCCACATTGCTTCATGACGACGTCGTTGACGTCGCTAGCTTGCGTCGCGGACGACAAACTGCGAATGCTCAGTGGGGAAATGCGCCCAGTGTGCTAGTGGGAGACTTTCTTTATTCAAGAGCTTTCCAAATGTTGGTCGAAATAGAGCATATGCCAATTATGAGCGTGATGGCGAATGCCACCAATGTTATTTCGGAGGGAGAAGTTCAACAAATGGTTAATGCGGGCAATCCAGATATTAGTGAAGAGATTTACCGCCAAGTAATTTATCGTAAAACTGCCAAGCTTTTCGAAGCTGCAGCTCAGGTTGGTGCCTGTCTTGCGGGAAAAAACCAAGATGCGATGATTGCTTATGGAAAGCATCTAGGATTGGCGTTTCAAATTGCTGACGATGTTTTGGATTATCAAGGTGATATTGAGGTGACGGGTAAGAATATCGGCAGTGATCTTGCTGAAGGAAAAATGACTCTGCCACTTATTTTTGCTCGAGATAACGCTGGATCTGAGCATGCTGACTTGATTCGCAAAGCTATTGCGGGCAAAACCGCGGATAATTTCGGAGCTATATTACAAGTGGTCAATACGAGCGGCGGTCTTTCCTATAGCTGTCAGCAAGCAGTAAAGGAAGTTGAGCTTGCTAAACATGCTCTTGTTGGAATGCCCGATGGTGATTACAAACGTGTATTGCTTGATCTTGCAGAATTCTCAATATCTCGTGTTAGCTAATCGCCTTTTATTGGTATCAAATACCTTTTGTCCGAGAGTGCACTGAACCCTATAGTGTCTATTAGGCGAGTACTATGATCGTGGGGTAATTTGATTTGTAATAACTGCACGAATTCTTCCATTTAGTGTGGTTGCCAGGAATATCTTAATCATAGTTAAATGAAGTTTGACGAGACTCTTCGTGAAGCTTGATAAATTATTAGGGCAACTCAGAGTTTCTGATAATTTTATTATTTAGTTTGTAATAGCGACTATTTATATTGCTGGTATGGGCCCCGCGGTTTTTTTTGGTACTATTCACAGCAGTTATTAATACAAAGATGTTCATATCTAAAATTTAAGGAGAATTGAGTGATAATCGGGATTCCTTCGGAAATCAAAACCGGTGAAAAGCGCGTCGCCATGTCCCCTGCCAATGTCCAGTCGTTAACGGACAAAAGTGTAAAGGTGCTTGTTCAAAAAAATGCGGGTAGCGCGGCTGGCTATCCAGATGCAGAATATAACGCTGCTGGAGCAGCGACTATAGCTAACCGAGAAGAGATATTTGCTACCGCAGATATCATTTTACAAGTCCAAAGTTTTGGTTCAAATACTGAAAACAGTGACTCAGATCTAGCGTTGTTACGTCGTGGTCAGTTGGTGATCGGAATGATGGATCCATTAGCTTCACCGCAGGCCGCAAAGACAGTAGCTGCAACAGGGGCCAGCGCCATCGCTCTTGAGCTGGTGCCACGTATTAGCAGAGCACAAAGTATGGACGTGCTTTCGTCTATGGCGACCTTAGCCGGTTATAAAGCGGTATTGATTGGAGCCTCGGCATCTCCGCGTATTTTCCCTATGCTGATGACCGCAGCAGGCACTCTTCAGCCTGCTCGAGTACTCATTATGGGAGTGGGCGTTGCCGGTCTGCAGGCCTGTGCTACGGCTAAGAGGCTAGGTGCTGTTGTTGAGGCCTACGACGTTCGTCCTGCCGCTAGAGAACAGATTATTTCGGTGGGCGCAAAGCCTGTCGAGTTGGACCTCGATACTGGCGAAACAGAAGGCGCCGGCGGTTACGCTAAAGAGCAGGGGGAAGATTTTCTTCGCCGGCAGCGCGAATTGATGACTGAAGTGGTTGCCCAGCAGGACATTATCATCACTACGGCAGCCATCCCCGGAGCAAAGTCTCCGATTCTAGTGACAGAAGAGATGGTTATAGCGATGAAGCCAGGTGCTGTGATAGTTGATCTTGCAGCAGAACGCGGTGGGAACTGTGACCTTACTGAGCAAGGGAAAACCATTGTTGCCCACGATGTAATTATTGTAGGCCCTGAGAATGTTCCTTCAGACTTGGCTTATCATGCCAGTCAGATGTACGGTAAAAATATGCAGACGCTTCTCGAGCTCATATTGGATGAAGATGGTAGTCTCAATCTGGACCTTAATGATGAAATTGTTGCAGGCACGCTTGTAGCCCATGATGGCGATGTTCCTCATGCTCATATGAGGAAGTTACTGGGCCTAACTGAAGTAAAGGTTCCGACGAAATCGGAGCAAAAACCTACTACTAATACTACCCCCGCTGACGAAAAACAGGAGAAATAATCAATGGAAACCTTAATTTTACTTCTAGCGTTGTTCGTCCTCGCTTTATTCCTCGGGGTTGAGCTAATTACTAAAGTTCCTCCAACCTTACATACACCACTAATGTCTGGAACCAATGCAGTGTCAGGAATTACCTTGGTCGGGGCTTTATTGGCCGCAGGGACTGGCAGCTCCCCTATGTTGGTTAACTGGCTTGGCTTTATAGCTGTGACTTTGGCGACTATCAATGTGGTCGGCGGTTATCTGGTGACTAATCGCATGCTTGCTATGTTTAAGAGGAAATAGATGATGAGTGGAAGTTTAATTAACCTTATTTATCTGATTGCCGGCATATTATTTATTCTTGGTATCAAAGGACTCACCAAACCAAAAACAGCTGTTCGGGGAAACTTTCTCTCCGCGCTGGGTATGTTAGTTGCCGTAGTAATAACGCTGTTCACTATCAATGATGTGGATTTTACTTATGTGATAGCGGGGGTTGCCGTCGGCGGCATGGTCGGCGCGGTGATGGCTCTGCGGATCCAAATGACGTCAATGCCTCAAATGGTGGCTTTGTTAAATGGATTTGGCGGTGGCGCTTCGCTCTCTATTGCGTTGGCTGAATATGTTACGCGTACAGGTATAAATCCTACTTCGGTTTCTGATTTTTTCCAGCCGGCGGTTGTTGCCGCTAGTGCATTTGGCGAGGGAGCAGTGGCCACTATTGCCTTAGTGTCGATTAGCCTTACTGTCCTTATAGGTGCGGTTACCCTCACTGGTAGTTTAGTCGCCTTTAGCAAACTGCAGGAATTAATGAAGAAAAGTTATGGACTGCCTGGCGGCCCATTTGGCAATGGAATCCTGTTATTGGGCGCTTTGGCTGCAGTTGCGTCTCTCGTTATGAACCCAGGCAACACGATGGCTATGGTAGCCATCCTAGGGCTTGCTCTTTTACTGGGTTTGTTCTTGGTAATGCCTATTGGTGGTGCCGACATGCCAGTAGTGATTGCGCTGCTAAATTCTTATTCGGGAATCGCTGCAGCGTTGGCAGGCTTTATTTTAGGTAACACTGTATTGATTATTGCGGGTTCACTTGTGGGAACCTCGGGGCTTATCCTTACAAGAATTATGTGTTTTGCCATGAACCGCTCTCTGGCTAATGTTTTGTTTGGAAAGATGGCCGCTGGCGGGGAAACTATAGATGCTGACGAGATTTATGATGGAAAGGTGACCAGTGCGCAACCTGATACAGTTGCTATGCTTTTAGAGACTGCTCAGAGAGTCGTTATTGTGCCGGGTTATGGTATGGCAATGGCGCAGGCTCAACATGCCGTTCGAGAGCTTGCCGACGCGATGGAATCTAAAGGCGTCGAAGTTGAATATGGGATACACCCAGTGGCGGGGCGCATGCCCGGCCACATGAATGTGCTGCTTGCAGAGGCAGAGGTGCCTTACGATAAATTAGTTGAAATGGAGAGAATCAATCCCACCTTTGAAGATACTGATGTGGTGATTGTTATTGGCGCGAATGACGTTACCAATCCTATGGCTCGTGATGTTGAAGGAAGTCCAATCTACGGTATGCCTATCCTTAATGTTGATAAGGCTAAAACTGTAGTGGTGATTAAAAGATCATTAAGTCCGGGTTTTGCTGGATTGCCTAATCCGTTGTTTGCGATGGATCACACTTTGATGGTTTATGGCGACGGTAAGAAGGCTGTCATAGAAATGACAACAGCGCTGAACCAACTTTAGTTGCTGCGATTGTTACCAACGCTCTGTCGGCAAATGGCAGGGCGTTTTTTTATGGGTTATATTCAATTTTAGATAATTATTGCTAATACCGAGCCTAGTGCGGCCCCCTCTATTATGCCTAATCTAGTTCAGGGTATATTTGTTGCGAGTGCAGTTCTTATGCAGTTGGGTCAAATCTGGATGCCTAAGAGGTAAAAAGCATGTGTCCAAGACCTTTCGGCCGTTAAAAGCCTCGGAGCGCAAGTCGTTCCGGGGCTTTTTTGTTTATATGCTTTCATACATACTCTTGCCTTTGATAGAGTTTAGAGATAACCCACCAAAGGGTCCCCACTAGAATACTGGGTAAGGCTAGCGAGAGAGTCAATAAAAAGATAAAAAAGTTCTGCCTGTGATGATACGTCTAATTTGGAGTAACTATTTTTACGGTGTAACTTAACGGTCTCAGGTGATATACCTAGGCGTTCGGCAATCGATTTGGTTGAGTGGCCATGCAAGAATAGCTGCACTACCTGGCTTTCACGATCTGTTAGGTAAGCCGTTCCAAAATATTTAAGCGCGCTGTCTAGTTGGCCTGGCAATTGGTTGCTAGTATCTACCTCTGACTTTTCGCCGCTGCCCCATTGAATTTTACAGATGCTTTCTATGATCGGCGCAATATCCTCAAGAATTGTTAGTTGAGTGCGATTAAAGCGCTGAGCCATACTTAAGCGACCGACAGAAATATGAATAAACTGTTTTCCGTCAAGATGGACAATATAGCCGGCCTCATCTTTGATCTGAGTAAACTTGAAATAGCTACGGTAATATTCGGTCTTTTTAAAACCTTCGGGCGCCAAGTCACTTAGTCTGTGAAGACCTGAAATACCTCGATCAACGGCAGCTCGATAAAAAGGGTCAAGTAAAAAAGCTCCATTTACAAAACCATCTATCTGACTTTCGCGGTCCAGAGGGGGAATATCGTTGTAATGTATGCGAGGCTGATGCCCTTCTTGAAAGTGGACGATAACGGCATTATCAAAAGGGACCAGACCCTTTAGCATGGTGACCAATAACGGAGGCAATCGCTTACTACCGATTTCAGGCATTATGGCGGCAAGGCGTTGGCTAAAGGCTAAAAGATGGCTTGTCATAGTCTAGGCACTTCATAAAGTAAGCTACAGTTCCGCATGATACTGAACAAACTCTCTATATGTCACAAGATTTATCGAATCGCCATGAACCAGCTTAGACGAAGATAACCTAATGAAGCTTTTCTGCACAATTTATTTTATGTGCTAGACTCAAATCAAAGGTATAAAAAAATAGAGCACTTGATAGTGATTATACGAATTATGGTGACTCTCTAAAATACCCGCCGAAAGGCAATAAGAACACTGCGAGCGCAATGCGTTCGCCTTACTGGCAGAGTGCCATGATAAGGCACCTGCCCTTAGTAAACGGGGTCGAATCCATATGACTTTTGCAGTTATTTTGGTCGCTATTGTTGTGGTATCTGTTTTATTCCATTTTCTCAGTCCGTGGCAGGCGACGCCACTAGCATCAAACTGGGGATCTATCGATACAACCATCACTATTACGCTGGTTATTACCGGCATTTTCTTTGTGGCCATAGTCCTGTTTATGGCCTACTGCGTGTATAAGTATAAAGCGGTTCCAGGACGCAGATCGGAGTATCGGCCGGAAAATAAAAAACTCGAGTGGTGGTTGATCGGTATTACGACAGTCGCTATTTGTGCCTTATTGGCGCCCGGTTTGATCGTCTATAACGACTTTGTGCATGTTCCTGCCAACGCAGTAGAGTTCGAAGCTGTTGGAGAGCAATGGCGCTGGAGTTATCGGTTACCAGGTAAAGACAAAACATTTGGACGCACGAGTGTAAAGAGAATTGATGAAAACAATACCTTTGGCATTGATCCTAGTGATGCCGCGGGACAGGATGACATTTTAATTGCTGGCAACCAAATACATGTGCTGATCAATCAGCCGGCTAAGGCTCTTCTTCGATCCAAAGACGTGCTCCATGATTTTTATGTGCCGCAGTTTAGAGCCAAAATGGATTTGATTCCTGGTCAAGTAACTTATTTTTGGTTTACCCCGACAGTCCTAGGTACCTTTGATATTCTCTGTGCAGAGTATTGTGGAATTGGCCATTATAATATGCGTGGACAGGTCGTAGTCGACAACGCAAGCTCTTACCAAAAATGGCTCTCCTCTCAGGTGACTTTTGCTGATGTACTTTCCGGTGGCACGGTCGAGGGTCTAGTAGATCAAGGTCAACGCTTAGCCTCTAGCCGTGGCTGCATAGCCTGCCATAGTATCGACGGGGCCCCGAGTCTTGGGCCCGGGTGGCTAGATCTCTACGGTAGTCAGGAAACGCTTTCTGATGGCAGCCAAGTAAAGGTCGATGGTCCTTATTTGATCGAATCGGTTATTGATCCGGCTGCCAAAATTGTTGCTGGGTATCCGCCGGTGATGGTTGCATATCAAATGAGTGATGAACAGTTAGATAGTTTGGTCGCCTATATCGCATCGCTGTCGTCTGATCCTGATAATTCAATGTCCATTCAACCGTCAATCGAGGAGTGATTTATGGCCTACGCAGATGATGTCGAAAACGAAGAACTCCACGAACCTACTGGTTTTATTTGGAAGTATGTTTGGAGTCAAGATCATAAGGTCATCGCCATTCAGTACTCGACGACTGCAATTCTGGTAGGACTTGTCGCCTTGGTGTTGTCTGGAATGATGCGTATGCAGATTGGCTTCCCTGGCAGTATAGATATGGATGCCACAGCTTACTATCAAGCTATGACTATGCACGGCATGATCATGGTTATTTATCTACTTACGGCTATTTTTTTGGGGGGATTCGGGAATTACTTGATTCCACTAATGGTCGGCGCAAGGGATATGGTTTTCCCCTTCGTCAACATGCTTAGTTTTTGGTTTTATTTGGTCTCAGTATTGGTCTTATTGGCGAGCTTTTTTGTCCCTGGAGGACCTACGGGCGCGGGGTGGACACTGTATCCGCCACAAGCTATTACCGCCGGTACGCCTGGGTCTGAGTGGGGCATTATTCTAATGCTAGTGTCGTTAATTATATTTATAATCGCCGCCACTATGGGCGGTCTTAATTACGTGACTACGGTGCTGCAGGCACGTACTCACGGTATGACTATGTTTAGAATGCCTCTGACTGTTTGGGGTATCTTTGTAGCAACAATTCTTGCTTTACTGGCCTTTCCCGCATTGTTCGTGAGCGGTGTGATGATGTTATTAGATCAGACGATAGGTACCAGTTTTTTCATGCCCGATATGATGCAGTTTGGCTCCCAGCTAGACTACAGCGGCGGTAGCCCTATTTTGTTTCAGCACCTTTTTTGGTTCTTTGGCCACCCCGAAGTCTATATCGTTGCTCTTCCAGCCTTCGGCTTAGTCTCTGACCTTATTAGTATTCATGCTCGCCGCAGTATTTTTGGCTACCGCATGATGGTCTGGGCGATTGTTTCTATTGGCGTACTTAGCTTTGTTGTCTGGGCCCATCATATGTATGTCAGCGGGATGAATCCTTATTTTGGCTTTTTCTTTGCTACTACTACGCTAGTGATTGCCGTACCCACGGCGCTTAAAGTCTATAACTGGCTGCTAACGCTGTGGCGGGGCAATATTCATCTAACTGTTCCTATGTTGTTCTCACTCGCTTTTATTGTGACCTTCTTAGTGGGTGGTTTGACGGGTCTATTTTTGGGCAACGTGGTGGTCGATATCCCACTTTCTGATACTTATTTTGTGGTGGCGCACTTTCACATGGTGATGGGAGTAGCGCCGATTCTAGTGGTGTTTGGTTCTATCTATCATTGGTACCCAAAAATGACCGGTCGTATGTTGCATGATGGTATTGGTAAATTGCACTTTTGGATCACCTTCTTGGGGACCTACCTCATTTATTTCCCTATGCATTACCTAGGCTTCCTGGGTATGCCGCGGCGTTATTATGCATACGAGGACTATCCATTTATTCCTGAGTCTGCCCTGAGTCTTAATGCCTTTATTACTGTCGTTGCCATAGTGGTTGGGATTAGTCAGTTATTATTTTTGTTTAATCTGGTGTATAGCTATTTTAAAGGAGCTCCCTCAGGCGGGAATCCCTGGCGCGCTACTTCACTTGAATGGTTGACACCAGAGACTCCGCCGAAACACGGTAACTGGGGGTCATCGTTGCCGGTAGTGCATCGCTGGGCTTATGACTATGGCGTTCCTGGAGCTGAGTTGGATTATGTCCCTCAGACTACTTCAGCCGAAGAGGTGCCCGTGCATGAGAGTGATCATGATGAATAGAATCCCAACTAACAACCGGCGGAGACAATTATGCTAACCCAAGCCCGAACCACATCACTACCTTTTGTCGCCTCATCTGGTTATTTCGATCAACGTAGTGCCAGCGCTAAAACAGGCCTTCGTTTTTTAATGGCGGCTATGAGTTCGATGTTTTTCTTGTTTTTACTGTCCTATATTTTACGTTCCCAAGTGTCTGATTGGGAGGCGCTATCAGAACCTTGGCAACCGCTCGCTCAAACAGGCCAGTTGTGGTTCAACACCGCTTTGTTAGTCGTTGCTAGCATCTCTTTAGAATTGGCACGTCGAAGTATTCAGCAGCCCGATCATGGCCATAGTCGTGAGCTTCTGCTGCTAGCGGGCCTATCTTCTTTTGGCTTTTTAGTCGGTCAGGTAGCATTCTGGAATTTCTTAACTAGCCGAGGGTTTTTTGCGGATAGTAACCCTGCAAATGCATTTTTCTTCTTGCTTACCGGCTTGCATGCTTTGCACGTCGTTGGGGGCTTAGTGGCCTGGATCGCTGCTATAGTAAGACTATCGCGTGAACGCCGTCAACCCACAGAGAAAGGTTTAGCGCTCACAAAATTAAGCATGGAACTGTGCGCCACCTATTGGCACTTTTTATTGGTGGTCTGGATGTTGTTGTTTGCGTTACTGTCCAGCTCTCCGGGTACCTATGCAGCCATTGCTAAGTTTTGCGGACTGGGAGACTAAAGACTATGGATAATACGACCCAACCAACCACGAGTGGCATGACCGGCCTCATTGAAGACTGGGTTTCTGACAAGGACGCATTTAAAAACGTCTCTTGGGGGAAAACCATGATGTGGATTTTCCTACTTAGCGATACGTTTATCTTTAGCTGTTTTCTCGTCGGCTATATGTCGGTACGCATGACTACTGACGTACCCTGGCCTAATACTAGTGAAGTTTTTGCCTTAACCATTGCGGGGGAACATATACCTCTGATCTTAATTGCCATTATGACCTTTGTTCTTATTACCAGCAGTGGCACCATGGCAATGGCGGTGAATTGTGGTTATCGTCGCCAACGCAAGCAGGCAGCTGTCCTAATGTTAGTCACAGCATTTTTTGGCGTTTGTTTCGTTGGGATGCAGGCGTTCGAGTGGACTAAGTTAATTGAAGAGGGAGTCCGGCCATGGGGGAACCCCATGGGTGCTCCTCAGTTTGGCGCTGCCTTTTTCATGATCACAGGATTCCATGGAGTTCATGTCTCGATCGGCGTTATTTATCTGACGGTAGTGGCTTTAAAAGTACTGCGCGGTGATTACGAAGAAAGGGGTTATGAGATTGTTGAGATTACTGGCCTCTACTGGCACTTTGTTGATTTAGTCTGGGTATTTATTTTTGCCTTCTTTTATTTGTGGTAGGGGAATCAAACATGCAAAATAACACTGACACACAGCCTCAACAGCACCCCATTAGTCTTTACTTTAAAGTGTGGGGGCTGCTCTTTGTCCTAAGTAGTTTTTCTTATTTGGTTGACTACATGCAGTATCAGGGTCTGCTTCGCTGGACTCTTATTTTAGTGTTTATGTTTTTAAAAGCCGGACTTATTGTCGCCGTATTTATGCATATGGTGTGGGAGCGGATCGCGTTTACGCTAGCAATTTTGTCGCCACCGCTTTGCATTTTAGTGCTTATAGCTCTTATGGCTAGTGAGGCGAGCTATACTAATCTTAACCGCTTAATATTCTTTGGTTAAAATTTAGGGCATCGCTTTCACAAAGTGTTTGAACCGCTCTTGCATGCGAATAAACCAATGGGGGACAGAGGGCCCTTCGCCGGCTATTTCAAGCGTTGGGTGGTGGCTGATGATGTCGGATAAAAGCTGTTCTTTTTCGGCCTCTATATCAACAAAAAACAGATGTTTCCCAGCCTTCAGTTCTTTATCAAAACGTGCAAACCGCTTATTTTTAATTTGAATTCCAAAAAAACCGCCCTCCCATGTACAGAATCCTAGGACTACAATAGATAGGAATACAAAAGGTATCCATGTGGGTCCTTGCGCCCAACCAGAGAAGTGCGCGACCGCTACAACGGTAGATGCACCGGCGACCCCGACTAGAGCACCTATTTCGGTGCCGTGCACCACATCGGTTCGTAGTACAGCCTCGACCTCATGCAATTTAGTGTGGAGTGCGACCTCGCCATCATTCAAACTTAGGACATGAATATGTGGCGTTGAGATACCGCGACTTTCAAGCTCTTTTTCTACGTTTTCTAGCTCATCGAGATCATTACTGATATAAAAATGACGTCTCATTACTCTAACCCCCCAACCTTTTTGTTATAAGTTATGGAGAAGGTCGAGCGAGACTCTAGGCGCGCTGAACTACTTAGCGCCTAGATTCTGCAAGCGCCTTCTATTTCAGTATAGAACAGAGACTTAACTGTGTCGAATGGCGCTTTGCTTAGTTTAAGCCTGAAACTGTTTAGGATTCATAAACATAAGTTTCACTATCAAATGTTCATCTAGAGGCTCGACTGCCATCATGAGGACATTTAGATCTTCGCCTATCTGCACGCCCGTGGGTAAGTTAAATAAAAGGCCACCCGTAGCTTCATTTGTTAGGGTGCGCAGGTCCTTAAGATCCTTGTCTTTGCGGGCCTCTGTTTCAAACTTCTCCAGCATTGTGCGCAGCGAAATGTCAAAATTTGGATAGTTGAATTGCCCGCAATATTCACTGCGATCTAGCTCGAGCTTAATCGGGATGACCATGCCGCTTTCCTTCGCAGTTAATTCTCCTGATTGAACCTGATTGCCCTGCTTAAGCTCTTTAAAGAGCTTCTTTGCATCTTCAGGTTTTTGTCGAATAAACCCGGCCACTAAAATGTTTACACCCATGTTAAACAGTTTTCGTGAATCGATGTTAATAGATTGTTCTTCACTCATTTTTATACGCCATTTTATTTTCTTTAAACTCTAACTTAAACGCTGATGAATTGTAATAGCTGGTGTTTTTTTCTTGGTCCACTTGTTGGTTTTTATGCGTTTGGCAAAGCTTTAAGCGGCTAGTCGTTGCTGATTATGGCGGGTTTGCTTTTAAAACGGTGCGTAAAACCGATAAAGATATGCACAAGCACTGCAAAGAAACCTCCAGAGGAGGTTTATCCACTCAGGTTTTGGATATGCCTGTAAATATCATCCAATGCTAATCGACCAAGCCGTACTTTTCCCTCAGGACAGCTAAGATTTCGGCCTTAGGATTGTCGGAAATTTCAAGGGTTTGCCCAGTAATTTTTTCTGCCAAACTGACGTAGGTATTCGACACAGCCATCATTACTGATTCGGGCAAAGGGTTATCTCTTGCCAAGGCAGTTCGCTCATCCATACGGTTTTTATCTAGCAATATTTCGGGTTCGGGGAAGTGTCCGAGCAATAATTGCCGAAAGCTTTCCTTAGAGTTTTCAACTACTTTTCCGTCGCGGTAGCTGGGTCCATCCCATATCCTTGAAGAGTCGGGAGTGCCCACCTCGTCCATATAAATTAGCTTGTCATTGCCAGCCCGATCGGTCACATAACCGAACTCAAACTTGGTGTCGACAAAGACTTGATCCAGTTTAGCCAGTTCGTCACTGATCACTGCAAAACCTTCGCCTAGAAGTTTCTCGTAGATATCAATATCCCCGGGATTACTAAACTTAAAGGCAACATAATTGTTTTCAATATCCGCTCTTGATACGTTAACATCATCGACCTCAGGAACACCTGGAATGCCGGTTAAGATTCCTTTAGTTGAGGGGGTAATGAGCAGTTCTGGTAATTTTTCGTCACGCCCCAAGCCTTCTACCATTTGGATGCCACAAAATGCTCGCTCTCCCTTCTCATAGGCGCGCCACATAGACCCAGTAATATACTGCCGACAAATGGCTTCAATCATTACTGGTTTGGCTTTTTGTACAATCCAGACGAGTGGATGGGGGACATCTAAAATATGGCTCTCAGCAAGACCTTGCTCGCGAAACAGCTTAAACCAATGATTTGAGATGGCATTCAAGGCCGCTCCCTTGCCGGGAACTCCGCGCATGCCGCCTTCTGCTTGCCATATGCATTCAAACGCCGATATGCGATCACTAATCACCATGATTGCTAGAGGTGCATCTGAGGCTACATCATAGTTATTTTCTTGGATTAGTCGCCGACTATCGCTGTCGGTGAGCCAATACACCGACCGCACTTTGCCGCTATGGACAGGTTTATCCGTGCGAATTGGAAGGTCATCGTTTACTGCTAATACTTTGTCCGCAAGACTCATAAGTTGTTACCTAGCTTGTTGCAATGTAAGTTGGTGTGGGAAAATTAACAAGCCGATGATTCTAACAATTCGTAAACCGCGGAGCAAAGGAAAGATTAGTCTAATATCGGTTATTATGGTCTGTCGAGTTTATAATCTACAACAGGAAAGGACATGTTTATGCAAACCATTTTGGTAACCGGAGGCAGTGGTTTTATCGGCCGACACTTTTGCCATGCAGCAACGCTGCTTGGTTGGGAGCTTATCGTACTCAGTCGTAATCCTGCGGCTGCAAAGATGGTTCTGCCTGAGTCTGCGCAGATAGTCTCTAACCTAGATCAGATTGCGTCTGATCTAGCCATAGACTCAATCGTTAACCTTGCCGGTGAGCCGCTTGCTGAACATCGTTGGACAGATCAACGAAAAAAACAGTTCTATGCCAGCCGCTCAGGGTTGACAGATAGCCTCTATGATTTCTTTTGCGGGCGTCAGTCCCCACCCGTCACATTAATTAGCGGTTCTGCTATTGGCTACTACGGGTCCGGTTCAGATCCGCGGCACGAGGGGAGTGCCGCTGCCGATGGGTTCTCTCATCAGTTGTGCGATAGCTGGGAAAAAAGTGCCACGCAGTTCGAATCTCTTGGTACACGGGTCTGCAAGGTACGAACTGGCATTGTTCTTGGTGATCAAGGAGCCTTGGCGAAAATGCTATTGCCCTTTAATCTTGGTCTTGGAGGGCGAATTGGGGATGGTCGGCAAATTATGTCTTGGGTTCATATTACTGATATGGTTAATATTTTACTACACTGTATAACCGACACCGAGCTGTCCGGACCGATTAACGCAACGGCCCCGAATCCGGTGGACAATAAAACCTTTGTCCAAGCTCTGGGTAAGATATTACATCGCCCAACACTCATACCGATGCCCGGTTTAATAGTCAAATTACTGTTTGGCGAGATGGGTGTTGAATTACTTCTCCAGGGGCAGTGCGTGATACCTGAAAAGCTCCAACAAAGCGGCTTTGAATTTGAATTCCCAACACTTCCTCAAGCGTTTGAAGATTTACTAGGCTAGATGCGGTAGAGCCACAAAAAGTCTAGATCAATTAAGCGTAATAAGTATACTAGACGGCTTTGTCGTCACGATCGACAACGACTATAAAAAAGATGCCAAAAGGAGTCTGGCCATGAATAAACGTTTTAGCGGCAAAACAATCATTATCACAGGTGCGTCTGCCGGTGTTGGTGCCGCCTGTGCGCGTGCTTTTGCTACACAGAAAGCTAATCTGGTGTTGGTGGCCAGAGGCCAGCAAGGACTGGACATCATTGAGAAAGAGCTCTCAGCGCAGACTAAGGTAATTACAGTCGCAATGGATGTCTCAAACGTCGAGCAATGTTTGGCGCTGTTGGTCAAGGCTGAGGAGGAGTTTGGTACTGTTGATGTTCTGGTCAATAATGCTGGCATGCATAGCCGGGGCGACCTAGAAACTGTGGATCCTGCAGACGTGGGTGCCATGGTCGATATTAATATCCGCGCCCCCCTTGTATTATCCTGTGCAGCTATTCCCTATTTGCGTCGCGCCGGTGGTGGCGGGATTGTTATGGTCGGGTCACTTGCAGGCATGGCTCCTCTGCAGGGCGCGGCAACCTATTCTGGCACTAAAGCAGGATTGCGGGCATTTGCATATGCCTTGGCGGATGAGATGCGCGGCACCGGAATTCATGTTGGGGTAGTTTCTCCGGGTCCAATTGATACGGGTTTTATTATGGATGAGATCGACAAGGTTGAAGACATTGTCTTTTCTCAGCCGATGAGCAGTCCCGGCGACGTAGCAGACGCTGTGCTGAGCTTAGCAGTCGGAGATAAATTAGAGATTCCCATGCCAGCTGCCAGTGGTAAATTGACTAATCTAGGGTATCTGTTCCCCAAACTTCGACGTTACCTTCGTCCTAAGCTTTACGCTAAGGGTCGAAAGAATAAAGATAAGTACCGTAATCGGCAGGTTAACGAATAATTCTGGAGGCCTATAATGAAGCTAAATTATATTGACCAAGGCACGGGACAGCCTATCGTTTTATTACATGGTATGTTTGGCTCTTTATCTAATTTAGGTAATATCGCTCGCGAGCTGGCCATCGGTTATCGAGTGATTAGTGCAGACCTGCGCAATCATGGAGAGTCCCCCCATGAACAGGAAATGGATATTCCGTGTATGGCCGACGATATCATCGAGCTTTTAGACGATCTTGGCCTGCCCTCAGCAAGTCTAATCGGTCACTCCTTGGGCGGTAAGATTGGTATGCAGGTGGCGCTCAATTATCCATCGAGAATAACCAAGTTAGTGGTGGCGGATATTGCGCCAGTCGCCTACATTCCCCGCCAAGATGCGGCATTTAATGGGTTGCGGACGCTGTCTGGTCTTGAGATCAGTAGTCGTGGACAAGCTGATACGGCCATGGCAGCGCATGTTTCGGAGTCTCAGACACGCTCTTTTCTGCTAAAAAACCTCATGCGTAAAGACGATGGTAGCTATTGTTTGAAGATCAATATGTCTTCCATTATAGAAAACTATGAGAGTGCATTGGTGGCTGCTCCAGAGGGCAATCCTTACTTAGGTCCGACGTTGTTTCTAAAAGGTGAAACGTCGGCCTATATTCAGACTAAGCATCAATCTAGAATGATCGAACTATTCCCGAATATGAAACTGGATATCATAAAAGACGTTGGACATTGGTTGCATGCTGAAAACCCAGTCGAATTTAATCAGCGAGTGACAGATTTTCTCATCTAACCCCTGAACAATTTGTCTAAATGGGTTAGAATCTCGCCCATCCAAATCATCGCATCAGGAATTTCCTAAAATGTTCGAATCCCTAAAGCCCGTTGCCATTGACCCTATTCTTGGTTTAATGATCGCCTTTAAAGCTGACCCACGTTCAGAGAAAATTGATCTTGGTGTGGGTGTCTATCAGGATGATCGTGGTCGCACCCCCGTGATGGAGGCCGTAAAGACCGCCGAGGCACGGCTTATGGATCTAGAAACAACCAAATCATACCAAGGTATGGCTGGGGATCCTGACTACAACCACCGGATGTTAAGACTACTGTTTGGTGAGCAGCACAGTATCCTGAGTTCCGGCCGGGTAAAGAGTATTCAGGCGCCTGGAGGGTCAGGCGCGCTAAGAGTCGGTGCAGAAGTTATTTGTCGCGCTAGACCTGAATCAAAACTGTGGGTGGGCGTCCCTACATGGCCTAATCATATACCATTGTTAGGTGGTGCTGGTTTCGAGATAAAAGAATATCCCTACTATGACATGGTCGACCATAAAATTGACGTCCAATCTATGATGGACGCCTTGCGTACTGTCCCTGCTGGCGATATGGTCTTGCTTCATGGGTGCTGCCACAACCCGACGGGTGCAGACCTGTCTCATGAGCAGTGGGATCAAATTGCCGACTTGGCATTGGAACGCGGTTTTATTCCATTTATCGACACGGCCTATCAAGGTCTTGGTGATGGATTAGATGAAGATGGCTACGGCATGCGCATGATGGCTGAGCGACTTCCTGAGTTGGTCATTGCCTCCTCTTGCTCGAAGAATTTTGGGCTTTATCGTGAGCGTACCGGCTCTATTACCTTTATCGCTGAAACGCCAGAGCACGCCGATATTGTCTTGAGTCAGGCGATGTCTACCGCTAGGTCTATTTATTCTATGCCACCAGCCCATGGTGCGTTGTTAGTGTCTATGGTGCTGGGCGATGATCAGTTGCGAGCCCATTGGCAAGCTGAGCTTGAGACAACGCGGTTGCGCATTAAATCTATGAGAACACTGTTGTGCGACAGTATTCAAGATAACGAAGCGGGTCTGGACTTTAGTCACATTAAAGAGCAGAAGGGCATGTTTTCATTTCTGGGTATCACTTCGTTGCAACTTGAGCGGTTACGTGATGAGTTTGGTATTTATATAGTGTCATCCACCCGTATTAACCTTGCTGGTGTTAACTCTAACAATATCGATTATCTCAGCCAGTCAATGCTCAGGGTATTAAAGTCGTAGTTGGGAGATGCCTGGCGGTAAACCCTAGCTTATATAGGGCCGTGTGGCTGTAATCACTTGCCGAAGGCACTCTTCGATGTCATGACCGCTGCAATCAATGCGTATATCCGCGTAACGGAGATAGAGCTCTCGGCGCTCAGCAAACAGTTCAGTGAGCGACTGGCCGGGCTTTCGAACGATTCCGCGGGTGTTGAAGTCTTTGATACGGCGCGTTAACTCGTTAATGTCGACATCCAAAAATACAGTTACTGCATTAGCCGTTAAATGCGCCATTCCAGCGGAGGAATACACTGCGCTACCGCCAGTGGAAACGACTTTTTTTTGCGCTTGTTCTTTTAGTAACACCGCCTCTTCAACTGCACGTACTGCCTGGTAATCACTCTGATCAAGAAGCTCTTGTATGGGCTTTCCGCACTCGCGTTCGATACTTTTATCGGTATCCACAAAATCCAGACCAAGATTATCCGCGATTAGCACACCTATAGTACTTTTCCCTGCACCAGGCATGCCGATGAGGACTATGCTGGATATTGATTTATTTAAGGTGACCACTAATACTTGAACTCTAATAAGATTATCTGGATATTATGCCTGAAATAGAGAGAAATGATCTTACAGTCTGTATAGTTATAGTAAATCATTCAGATGAGACGTTAGATGGCACATTTTCAGCGTATTGGATTGCTTGGCAACCTTGATTTACCTGCAGTTAAGGAGTCTCTGTATAAACTAGAGAGCTTCTTAGTTAGCCAAGGTCGAGACGTCGTGTATGAAGAGCAGACGGCTAACATGGTCGATAGAGCGGTCGATAAGACACTACCTATTGCTCAATTTTCTGGTGAAATAGACCTCGGTATTGTAGTTGGAGGTGACGGTAGTATGCTCAGTGCTAGCCGCAAAATGGCTTCATTAGGCATCCCTCTTTTGGGTATTAACCGCGGCAAGTTAGGCTTTTTAACTGATATCTCGCCTGATGAAATTGAGGCTAGGGTTCTTACCGTATTATCAGGTGAATACAAACAAACACGCCGATTTATGCTGGAGACATCTGTCACCCGTAATGGAAAGATCATCGGCACTGGTACTGCGCTTAACGACATCGTGCTGCACCCCGGTATGTCGGTTCGGATGATGACTTTTGAATTATATGTGGATGGTGAGTTCGTCTATAGTCAACGATCCGATGGTCTGATCGTTGCCACACCAACAGGCTCCACTGCTTACGCCTTGTCAGCAGGTGGGCCACTGTTATTTCCTGAGCTGGATGCCATGGTTGTAGTGCCCTTGAATCCTCACACACTGAGTAGTCGACCTATAGCATTACATGGTAGTGCTCAGATTGAGCTAAAAGTGAGCACGCGCAATGAATTGCGCCCACTAATCACCTGTGACGGGCACAATGATATTGTGACCGAACCTGGGGATGTTATTACGATTCAAAAGCATGCCCATGATATTTTGTTGATACACCCTAAAGATAATAATTTTTACGGGGTTTGTCGCTCAAAATTGGGCTGGGGTAGCCGCCTCGGCGTAGTCACAGAAAACGATTAATGTTTCGTTTGTAACGGATATTCTTAATTTATGTCTCAAGAGCCGAATTGGTATAGAGTTGCCAGGCAGTATCCAGCTGTCACTTTGCTAGTAATCCTTAGTGCTCTAGGCGGAATGCTGGTCAGCGTAGACTACTCTGCGGCGATACAGAACCTGAGTTTCAGTGGCATTACAGACAATCAATATTGGCGCCTTATTACGCCTATATTTTTACATTTTGGCATGTTGCATTTTGTTTTTAATAGTCTTTGGTTGTCTATGCTGGGGTCGCGTATAGAGCAGTCTATGGGGTCGTTGCATCTTATTGTTGTGGTACTAGTCAGCGGACTAGTCTCAAATATTGCACAATATAGTTGGTCTGGAACTATAAACTTTGGCGGCATGTCCGGGGTGGTATATGCGTTACTGGGCTATATTTGGATAAAAAACACATTGGTCCCTCAACGGTTATTGTCTCTACCCAAAGGCATAGTCGGGTTTATGGTTGGATGGTTGTTTTTGTGTATGACTCCGGTGGTGACGTTTTTTATTGGCGTTGGTATCGCTAATGCGGCCCATTTAGGTGGACTATTAGTGGGCCTTCTATTAGGTTTGGGATTTGGTTTGGTGCAACGGTTAAAGGGTGAGCATGGATCTTAATCAGTTATTGAATAGTATCACCCCTGAGGTGTATGACAGTCTTAAACGGGCGGTAGAAGTTGGTAGGTGGCCTGATCGCCGATCGCTAACGGATGAACAACTATCCCTTTGTATGCAGGCCATTATTGCGTACGAAGTGTCTATGCCAAAGCATCAGCGTACGGGTTATGTGCCGCCTAAAAATACGGCTTGCGAGCCGCTCGATCAGGAGCAAACTATAGTGTGGAAAGAATAATGGAGTTAAAAGCCTCAGGCCACCTGGCTAAAATGGATGTTAAATTAGATGATACAGTGAGCTATCAGCTTCCCCTTGACGATGAGCGAGTTGCCTTAAACGGGCTGATAGGTGAGCATATTAGCATCGAGCACCTAGGTGATATCCACTGTGTACACTGTGGTCGACGTTCAAAGAAGAGTTTTAGTCAGGGCTACTGTTATCCATGTTTTATCAAATTACCTCAATGCGACACCTGTATTATGAGCCCAGAAAAATGTCACTTTCATCAGGGTACATGTCGAGATCCAGAATGGGGTGAAAAATATTGTTTTACTGACCACTTCGTATATCTGGCAAATAGCTCAGGCGTCAAGGTGGGTATTACCCGTGGCGATCAGTTGCCCACCCGCTGGATTGACCAAGGGGCGACACAGGGTCTGCCGATCTTTAGAGTCCAAACGCGATACCAGGCGGGTCTGATCGAAGACTGTCTGCGAGAGCATGTGGCGGACAAAACCCATTGGCAGAAGATGCTAAAAGGTAATGCTGAACCGGTGGATTTGCCTGCTATACGCGATGAGTTAATGGCGAAATCCGAATCTGGGTTAGAGTTTTTAGAGCAAGAGTTTGGTTTGCAGGCATTGCAGCGTCTTTACAATGAGACCACTACAGGGATTAATTTCCCTGTCCATGAGTTTCCCGAAAAAGTGAAGAGTTTTAATCTAGACAAGCAACCCCTTGTTGAGGGTGTGCTGAAAGGTATTAAAGGGCAGTATCTTATTCTCGATACCGGCGTGATCAATATTCGCAAATATACTGCCTATAACGTGCAGTTTTCAGTTAATTAATTCAAGGACATTACTAGTGAAAGACGCTTTACCGCAAACTATTTATTTAAAGGATTATAAAGTTTCTCCCTTTTTGATTGAGACTACAGACTTGGTTTTTGATTTGGGTGACCAGCAGACTTGTGTGACGACCCGCTTGGCTGTTAGGCGTAATCCCGCCAGCAAAGAACAGTCAAACTCACTGGAACTCAACAGTAAAGGCGACGTGCAGTTGCAGTGGATAGAGATAGATGGACAGCGGTTAAATGACAGCGATTACACGTTGAGCGATAACATGCTGATATTGCGGAATTTGCCCGCTAGCTGCGTTATTACTACCGAAGTACTTATCCAGCCTCAGCTTAATACATCCATGATGGGCCTATATCGATCACGCACTATGTTCTGCACTCAGTGTGAAGCGGAGGGGTTCCGACGGATAACTTACTTCCCCGACCGCCCCGATATTATGTCCATCTTTACGGTCAAAATTGTGGCCGATAAAACCAACTACCCAATATTACTATCCAACGGCAATGCTATTGAGCGTGCTGATCTGGAGGGTGGCCGGCACTCCATAACATGGCACGACCCATTTAAAAAACCATCTCATCTCTTCGCCCTAGTCGCAGGCACTTTGTCCGTCGTTGAAGATAGCTTTACCACTGTATCAGGCCGTAAAATACCCTTACAGATTTTTGTTGAAGAAAAAGATTTGGATAAATGCGCTCATGCTATGTTGTCATTAAAGAAATCAATGCGTTGGGATGAGGACGTTTATGGTCGTGAGTACGATTTAGATATCTTTATGATCGTGGCGGTCGACGATTTCAATATGGGTGCGATGGAAAATAAAGGTCTCAATATCTTTAATACTTCAGCGGTATTAGCTAACCCTAAAACTACGACCGATGCTTCATTTTTGCGTGTTGAAGGTGTGGTGGCCCATGAGTATTTCCACAACTGGTCAGGGAATCGCGTAAATGTTCGTGATTGGTTTCAGTTAAGCCTCAAAGAAGGTTTTACTGTGTTCCGCGACTCCCAATTTTCATCTGACATGAACTCACCCACGGTAAAACGTATTGAGGATGTTAGCTTTTTACGGACCCATCAGTTTGCCGAAGATGGCGGCCCAATGTCTCATCAAGTGCAGCCAGATGCCTATATGGAGATCAATAACTTTTACACCTTGACCGTGTATGAGAAAGGCTCTGAAATCGTACGCATGTATCACACCCTTTTGGGAGCTAAAACTTTCCGCAAGGGCAGTGATCTGTATTTTGATCGCCATGATGGCGAAGCCGTCACTATCGAACAATTTGTAGCGGCGATGGAAGATGCCAGCGGTCGCGACCTTACGCAGTTCCGCCGCTGGTACAAACAGTCGGGCACACCTGTACTTAAAGTGCGCTCTGAATATGATGCTACAGCAAAGACCTACAAACTTAACTTTGACCAGAGCTGCCCTCCGACACCGGGGCAAACTAAAAAACTTCCTTTTGTTATTCCCGTCAAGCTTGGTCTTGTCAGTGACGATGGGGTGGACATACAGCTTAATAGTGCAGGTGAGACTGAGATCATCATTGAAATCACTAAGCCTCACCATCAGTTGGTGTTTGAAAATATTGATGCTGAACCAGTACCGTCTTTATTGCGTGGTTTGTCGGCACCGGTAAAGTTGGACTATCCCTACAGTACTGAGCAATTGGCTCATCTGATGGCCAATGATAGCGATGGATTTAATCGCTGGGACGCCAGTCAAACACTGAGCCTGACAGTATTAAATCAACTCATGCACGACAGTCTGCACGATCGACCCATGGTTCTCGATGGAGAGTTAGTTGAAGCATACAAAGCACTGCTGTCGGATGAATCTCTAGATTCTGCGATGGTGGCGCTGATGTTGCAGCTGCCGACTGAGGCATTGCTCCATGAAGAGGCGGATACTATTCATATCGCTGCTATCCATGACGCCAGATCATTTCTTCGCACCGCTTTAGCTGGTTGCTTGGCTGTTGAGTTGGAAACTATATATGAACGCCATAATACCCAACAAGCTTACGCCCCAAATGTGGAGCAGATGGGAAACCGTAGTCTCAAAAATGCTGCTTTGGGCTATCTGATGCTTGTGGATAGCGGAGTAGAGTTGGCTTGGGCCCAATTCCAAAATGCTGACAACATGACGGATCAGTCCGCGGCGCTTAGCGCGCTAGTAAATTGCCCAGCTGCTGCCGACTATGCAGCTAAAGCGTTGGCGATGTTCCTAGAAGAATTTAAAGATGAAGCCTTGGCCATGAATGTTTGGTTACAAATTCAGGCTGCGAATAGTCAGCCTAATGCCCTGAGCCGCGTTAAGGTTCTGTTAGAGCATTCAGCATTTAGCATGACTAACCCGAATAAAATTCGGAGCTTGATCGGCGGATTTGCCAATGCCAATCATGTTAATTTTCATGCGAGTGATGGTTCGGGATATGTCTTTTTAACGGAACAGATTTTGGCGCTAAACACAGTTAATCCGCAGATTGCGGCAAGGTTAGTTACGCCACTAACTCGATGGAAGAAGTTCTCCGAGCCCAACCGTAAACTGATGCGAGATGCATTGCAAAACATCGCTAATGAACCTAATTTGGTCAAGGACGTTTATGAAATCGCGACAAAGTCACTTTAAGAGCTAATTAGCGCCTATTAAATTAATGCGATAGTGATTAGATAATAACGGTTTTATAGGCTAGCCTTATAGTATCAGTCTAGTGGCAGTAATCTCTGTAGCTAGTACTGCTGCTCATTTTATTGGGCGCATTGATCCAGGTTGATGTGTTCTGCCGGTGAGCTACATCTGACCCTAAACTTTTAGGAGGCTTTCACAAGCCTCCTTTTTTTGACTTCTGATTTTGTCAAACACTCAGTAATCTCTGTATAAATAGTCATCGGTTCTAATCAGCAAGGTGATATAGATTAAATCTCTTATTATAACGCTAAGTCAGGCTTAAGCCTGTTGCTAGTCTCTAAGTAGCCTGTAGTATGCTCGGTAGACGTATAGAATGATAAATATTAACTAATAAAACAACGAAAAGAGGAATCGCGATGGGCCCTTTGTCAGGCAAGACTATTATTGAGTTCGCTGGGTTGGGTCCAGCGCCCTATGCTGGAATGATGTTCGCTGATATGGGTGCTGAGGTCATTCGTGTGGAGCGGCCAGGAGGACAGTGGCTGACAGCTGGAGGTGACCCCAAGTATGACGTGCATAACCGGGGTAAATCCTCTATCTGTATTAACATGAAATCTTCAGAGGGCATTGCCTGTGTTAAAAAACTCATTAGCAGCGCAGATGCGCTTATTGAGGGTTATCGTCCTGGAGTTATGGAAAAGCTTGGCTTAGGGCCGGATGAATGTTTAGACCTTAATCCAAAATTGGTTTATGGCCGCATGACCGGCTGGGGTCAAACGGGACCTCTAGCGCAGACTGCAGGGCATGACATTAATTATATTGCCCTGTCTGGAGCGTTACATGCTATTGGTCAGAAGGGCCAGAAGCCGAGTATTCCACTCAATCTAGTGGGTGATTTTGGCGGCGGCGGTATGATGCTGGCATTTGGCCTCGTATGCGCGCTATTAGAGACTCAAAATTCAGGGCAGGGGCAAGTTATTGATTGTTCCATAGTGGATGGTACTGTTAGTTTGATGGGCATGTTTTACTCGCAATTACAGGCCGGAAAATCATCAGATAAGCGCGGTGAAAACATGTTAGATTCTGGCGCTTTTTTCTATGATGTTTATGAAACTAGCGATGGCAGGTATATCTCCATTGGTTCACTTGAACCACAGTTTTTCAGTTTATTGGTTGATCTGTTAGGCCTTGATGAAGACGAAAGTAAAGAATGGATTCAAAATCAATGGGTGCCGCAAACTTGGCCACAAATGGCTGAAAAATTAGAGTTACTGGTAAAAACAAAGACCCGTGATGAGTGGTGTGATCTGTTCGAAGGTACCGACGTCTGTTTTGCACCTGTTTTGTCCATGGCTGAGGCCCGACACCACCCACATAACATTGCTCGAGAGACATTTGTTGATGACGGCGATGTATGGCAGCCAGCCCCTGTCCCTCGTTTTTCCCGTACCCTTGTAAAGGCGGGTGCTACGGCAGTAGCTTTGGGAGCAAACAGTCAAGCCATATTATTAGGTCTTGGCTATGAACAAGAAAATGTGGATGCTCTGTTGGCATCGGGAGTGATCGCGTAAGTTATATTTACATTTGTTGTACTAAATATTTTCAATGATTAGTGGCTGCCTTAGCGCCACTGGGTATGCGTATATTGTCGACTAACTCTTGTACCGATTGTGGTGGTTTGGCCGTTAGGCGACTAACAGTTATGGCAATGACAAAGTTCAATATCATGCCAATAGTGCCAATACCCTCGGGTGAAATACCCCATAACCAATGTTCGGCGCTGTTAAGTTCCGGCGCGACAAACTTAAAGTAGGCAATATAGCTAAAGGTAAACACCAAACCGACCAACATCCCCGAAATGGCGCCTTCTTTGTTGGCACGCTTGGAGAAAATACCCAACAGTAACGCCGGAAACAGTGATGCGGCGGCAAGGCCAAAGGCAAAGGCTACCACTTGGGCCACAAAGGCTGGAGGGTAAATGCCAAACAGGCCAGCAATACAGACAGCCGCAGCCGCAGCTATGCGGGCATAGAGTAACTCTTGCTTTTCGGTTATTTTAGGTAGTAAGGTTTTCTTTAGCAGATCGTGAGAGATTGAGCTGGAGATGACCAACAATAAACCTGCTGCTGTAGAGAGCGCTGCGGCTACCCCGCCAGCGGCGACGAGTGCGATGACCCAGCCGGGGAGACCCGCAATTTCGGGATTGGCAAGTACCATAATATCTCGATCAATATACACTTCGTTGATCGACTCTGTGGGCTGGTTGTTTAATAATCGCTCACCATGGGCGCCTGTATTTCCTTCAAACGATGGCTTGGTTGGCGAGAGGGCAGCGCCTGAGCCGTATTGCATGATGCCGTCATTATTTTTGTCTTGCCAGGCGATCAGCCCAGTGTCCTCCCAGTTTCCAAACCATTCAGGGGCTTCGGCATACGGAGTATTATGTACTGTGTCGACCAAATTTAACCGCGCAAAAGACGCTACGGCAGGAGCTGTGGTATACAAAATTGCGATGAAGACCAAAGCATAGCCAGCAGAAAGGCGCGCATCAGATACATTAGGTACCGTAAAAAATCGGACCAGCACATGGGGCAAACCAGCAGTTCCAAACATGAGTGCTGCGGTGATCGCAAAAACATCAATGGTCGATTTACTGCCCTCGGTATAAGCACTAAAGCCTAGGTCTAAGAGCACGCTGTCGAGCTTTTCTAATACAGACAGCCCAGATCCATCATTCACCTCAGAGCCAAAACCTAATTGCGGAATAGGGTTATCTGTCATCATGATAGAGATAAATATAGCCGGCACCATGTAGGCAAAAATCAGCACGCAGTATTGCGCAACCTGGGTGTAGGTGATGCCTTTCATTCCGCCGAGTACGGCGTACATGAATACCACTGCCATACCGATGATGACACCGGTACTGACGTCGACTTCTAAAAAGCGAGAAAAAACAATACCGACGCCGCGCATTTGGCCTGCAACATAGGTAAATGAAACAAAAATAAGGCAGACGACGGCAACGATTCGTGCGGCTCTAGAATAATAACGCTCACCAATAAAGTCGGGGACTGTAAATCGGCCAAACTTGCGTAGATAGGGTGCTAACAAAAAAGCCAGTAGGACATAACCACCGGTCCAACCAAGGAGGTAGACAGAGCCATCTCTGCCCACAAAAGAAATAATTCCTGCCATAGAGATAAATGATGCAGCGCTCATCCAGTCCGCTGCGGTAGCCATACCATTGACCACGGGGTGAACGCCGCCGCCGGCAACGTAAAAATCTTTGGTAGAGCTGGCGCGTGACCAGATGGCGATACCAATATAGAGGGCGAAGGATAACCCAACAAAAAGATAAGTCAGCATTTGTGTGCTCATGCTTCGTCCTCATCATCAGAAACACCAAATTGACGGTCAATAATCTTCATTCTCCAGGCGTAAATAAAGATGAGGGCCACAAAGACATAGATCGCACCTTGCTGCGCAAACCAGAAACCAAGCTTAAAACCGAAGAGCGAAAATTGGTCTAACCAATCGACCAGAATAATACCGCAACCAAAAGAGACGACAAACCAGACCACAAGTAACTTAGAGAGAAGGCTGATATTTGCCCTCCAATACGCCTTATTATTATCGCTAGGGGTGGTCTTCATTTTTCAGTCCTATTAAGGGGTGGTTTGACGTGCCTTCAATCCGGGTAAAGTGATTGTAGCGCTTTACCTGATTTACTTTTTGACGCTGATTCACGACTAAAGTTCGATTCTTTCTTGAGGCTTGCAAGTAATAACGCCACATCTAATGTTGTAGCTGGAACCCCATTGTGTTGATAGAGCTGTTCGTCCAGCTGAGCGAAGAGTTGGCTAATACTGGGGTTGCCCAAGAGATCTCCGAGACTTTTTAGTGTACTTGGTGGATTCTCCGCAAACAGTGTTTTACCCCAGCGTAAAATAGCCTCTCTCATGGCCATCAGATTGTCATCTTTAGCCTCAGATTCAATGGCTCTGAGTTGCTGCTTAAGATTGAGTCGGGCAGAATCAGAGGATAAGGCAGCCTGTTGAGAGCGCGCAGCTAAGGCCTTGCGTTTGCGGCCTATTAGTAGTGTAACAATCAAGGTCATTAGTAATGCGTTGAGGGCCAAAGATAGGTTCGTCATGAAAGATACTTTAGGTTTTGAAGCATCGGAGGCTAACGTGGTCATTGCATCGTTGGCACCCTCCATGACGTTGTTATTATTTGCGGCTATATCGTTATTTTCACTTGGGCTAACCTGCAAAGTTATTGAGGGTAGGGACGCCACTCGCCGCTTATTACTATTGGTATCCCACCAAATCAGCTCGACTGCAGGTAAAGTGATTTCTCCAGAGTTATTGGGCACCAACGCCAGCGATTCGATACGTGTTGCGGTCAATCCATTGGTGGTGACTATTTCATCTAATTGAGGCTGATCTGGGTAACCGCGATAATTATTCCCTTGGGGCTCTTGCAGAGGGGTAATTTGAGCGGCACTAAGCCCCTCTGCGCGTATTGTAATGGTACGTGTAACGGGCTCACCCACGGTAACTGAGTCAATGTCGCCACTCCATCGTTGCTCCATAGTCACCGAGGTGCTTGGCATCCATCCATCGATACTTGCTTGAGGGGGGCGAGCGGCTACCTCTAAAGATTTTGGCTCAGTGTCCCGAATAATCTGGTTACCTCGATTATTGAAAACCCCAAATTGACTGCGATTATTTACCTCATAAGCACCGAAACGTAAACTGGGAATGATTAATGGGCCTTCTGATTGAGGGAAAATGGCATATTTGACCTCTAGTACGAGATAGTTTCTACCGTTAATAACTTTTTGATACTGAGTGTCTCCCAGCCTATGTAACACGGCCTTATCGATAGCTAGCTCGGACAGAGCAAAGTCCCTTAGTTGGACTGAGGTATACAGTCGATGCGTTAAAATGATCTGCTGGCCAACATAGGGGGTGTTTGCGTCAACGGTGGTTTCGGTGTAAATCGGTTGAGTCCCTGGGTTGGCGCTAGAGTTACTAGGAGCGGCGCGAACCCTCAATTCTATAGCATTACTCACCTCTTTCTTGAACGTTAGTGAGGGTATCAGTAGTATTCCTGCTCTCTTGGGACGTAGTTCTAAGGTCCAAGCTGTGAATGACTCAGTCTTTCCATTAACATTGGAGTAATTCTGTTGGCGACTATTAGACAGCACCTCAAAGTCTTTAGTCAGGGGCCCAAAATCAGGTTCGCCAGTAAACACTTGGCCGTCATAGCGCAGTTCAGCGCGGAGGGTTTCATTACTGTCCAATACGGTTCGATCAACCTTCGCAGTGAGTGCAGCATAACTATCTGAAGCGACCATAGTGGCCAGACAGAGGGTTAATATGATTAATAATCGTCTTAAATTAAGCTTCATTTACCAGCGCTCTTGGTCAGGTGGTGATCGTTGCTGTTTTCTCTGTTGCGATTCATAGCGAAACTTTGCTCGCAGTAAACCGCCGGGATCGTCAGGTATACGGCGCAGCATGGCGTCAATTTCTCGCTGTTCTTGTTTTTCCTCTTCGCTCATTTCAAGCTCAGACGTTTGGCGCTCGGCCTGCTGTTCTGATTCATTTTGTTTCTTTTCGCTTTCTTGTTGTTCTTTCTTTTCAGATTCTTCCTCAGATTCCTCCTCAGGGGTTGCTGACTCGTCTTGTTGTTCAGACTCTTGTTCTGGGGGTTGCTCATCACTTGGGTCGCCATTCTTATCAGACTGCTCAGAGTCCTGCTCTTGCTGCTGTTCCGAGGACTCCTGATCTTGTTGCTCCTGACTCTGCTCTTCTTGCTCTTGCTCTTGCTCTTGTTTTAGTTTTTCTAGGAGATCACGATTAAAAATTGCATCTTCTAATGCAGGTTCTAACTCTAAGGCGCGCTCATAGGCTTCTATAGCGATGTCAAAATCACCAGACTTCGCTAGCGCATTGCCACTATTATAGAGGCCATTCGCGGTCTCATCGGTGAAGAAGGCTTCAGCCGCCGTCTCATAATCAGCTGCCCTGTAGGCTGCACTACCGCGCCACTGAGGATGTGTAAACAAAGACTTTGCCCGCTCAGCATTGTCTAGTTCAAGAGCCTCTGCGCCTTGTTGATCGCCGGTCGCCCAAAGGTCTTGCCATTCAAGAGCCTCTACTGAATTAGATTGAAATAGCAAAGGAGCCAAGAGTAAAACAACCACAGCGCCTTTTCTAAACGTTAGCAGTAAAATGGGTATTAAAAGCAATGCCAGTAAATATCCTTGATCGTCCCAGAGGTCAAATGATCGATCAGTTTGTTGTGTTGAATCGCCAAACAATGATTCCATTGCTCCCAGCAGATTATCAATATCACGGTCATCGTTGCTAATGGTTTGATAGTTACCGTTGTTGGCGCTGGCAAGACGTCGCAAATCACTAATGTTGAGTTTTGGAATAATCACATTGCCACTGCGCGTGTCTTTAACAAAACCGCCAGACCCTAACGGAATAGGTGCGCCGTTTTCTGTTCCTACTCCTAAAATCGACAGCCGGTATTCACCTTTATCCTTAATGATGGATGTAATTTCAGAAATGGCAGAAGGGTCAACACCATCTGAAATCAACAATATATCAGCCTGTTGATAGCCACCACTGGTTGCTAAATTAACGGCGACCTGAATAGCATCTTCTACGTTACTTCCATACTGCGGTAGCAACCCAGGATGCAGTACGGGCACCAAACTGACGATTGTATTGCTATCCTCGGTAAGCGGTGAAACGGTGTGAGCGTCGCCACCATAGACCACAAGGCCGCTGACACCTTCAGTACGTCGTTTTAAAATATCGATTAGTTTGTATCGTCCTCGTACCAATCGGCTAGGTGCAAGATCTGCAGCAAGCATCGATGGGGATAGATCAAAAACAATAATTAACGCGCTATCTTGCCTGTGCACAGGCTGAGGCAGTTGCTCCCATGTGGGTCCGGCAAGACTAGTAATACAAATAATCCAGGCAAGCGTTAAGGTGGTAATTAAGGATTTAATGCTGAGGCCGTCACTTGGCGCTTTGCCTTGCATCAAAAAGGGCAGTAACTCGGGGTTAATAATGGTTGCCCAGTTACCTGCATGATGCTTATGCCAGCTATAAAAACCAACAATGAGAGCCACGGGAGCTAAGCCCAAAAACCACCAGGGTCGCAAGAAATGGAAGACCTGCCATGCGTTAAGAGCACTGTCTAGAGTTAGATCAAACAAGTGAACCCCTTCTGCTGCGAGCTGCAGCTATGGCAAGACTCAAGATAAAGCTAACCCCCAGAGGCCAATGGAACAGTGATGCTATAGGCCGAATGGTTTCTGAGTCCTGCTCGATAGGCTCCAATTGATTAAGTTGTTCATAGATGCCTGTCAGTTCTTTCGGATCTCGGGCTCTAAAATAAATACCCCCAGTGGCGGTAGCAATGTCTATGAGTGTTTTTTCGTCCAAGTCAGCGCTTGGGTTGATAACATTTCGACCAAATAGCCCGCGAGATTCTTGACGCTCTGCGCCTATGCCGATCGTATAGATTTTTACTTGAGCTCGACGTGCTAGATCGGCGGCCTCTGTTGGGTTGAGTTCACCGGCATTACTAGAGCCGTCGGTCATTAAAATGAGAACACGATGATCTTTGGGGCGATCTTGTAGTCGTTTAACCCCTAGCCCGATTGCATCGCCGATAGCGGTACCGTTGCCAGCAAAACCAATTTGAGCTTCTAGTAATAGTGTTTGCATGGTCTCGCGATCGAAGGTCAGCGGCGTTTGTAAGTAGGCTTTTTCACCAAATAGAATAAGGCCTAGCCGATCCCCAGCACGCTTAATAACAAAGTCTCCAACTACCGCTTTCACCGCAACCAATCGATTGACTTGCTTCCCACCAATGACCATATCATCCCTCTCCATACTACCGGAAATATCTACGGCAATAAGAATGTCACGCCCATTGGCAGGCAGCACTACTGGTTCGCCAACATACACTGGTTGAGCTACGGCCAGTAGAGTACACAGCCAGCAGACGGTGAGTAAAAAGAGCAGTACGCGGTTGTACCAAGTGGTTGCTTTTAAGGTGCCCTGATCACCCGCAGCGGCGGCCAATAAGGGCGCGCGCAAGGCCTGTATTTTTGTCTCTGAGGGTTTCCGTAACCATCGATAAACAAAAGGTAACGGCGCCAGCGCAAGCGCCCAAGGCCAGACTAAACTCAACATTGGCTCTTTGCCTTAAGTTTGTCCTCAGGATAATGGCGCTTAACCCAATATTGACTGCTGTCAAAGAGGTTGTCTATGATCAGATCTCTATTATGATCGTCTGAGGTCTTTCCGTAGAGTAGGATATCAATATTATCGGGTAGTAATTCAAACAGGGGTTTGTCACAGCTGCGTTGCAAAAATGCCACAAAGGCACTGAACTGCAGGCTACTGAAGAACTGGCTGGGGTAGGCGCTATTCACCGCCTGCTTCAGTATTTCAAAAACCATGACTATTTTTTGGTCATTGGTGAAGTTGAGTTCGTTATTAAGTAAAGTCAGTTTTTGAAGCGCCTGACGACGGTATAGGTTGGCACGCCAGCGTTGCACAGCTTTACTAATAAACCAGATAGCGAAGGCAAGACAAAGAACAATAAGCACCCACCATCCGGGAGCCAGTGGCCACCATAAGATGGGCTCAGGTAGGTGGATATCGCGAAGTTGTGCTAACGGATCGTTTTCCATGCGTTAGTTGCCGCGCGCTTGGGTGCGACGCTTACCATAAGCTCTGTGTAATACGCTCATGACATTATCAGATGTATTAAAAGGCAGTAGACCGGCAGAGAGTTTTTCGCTCATTTTGCGTAACCGTAATCCTCGCTCAGCATAAGCTAGCTGGAAACGTTCGCGTAATTTTTTATTGCTGGTGTCTAGCAGGGTCTGCCGCTGTCCATCGCTGACCGCATAGAGAGAGGGCGGCGGTAACTGCTGTTCTATATTATCAAATACTTGGCAAAAGTTGAGATTGCCATGCCTGGCTAGCTCAAACACATGACGCTCGCAGTCGTCATTAAGGTCATGAAAGTCGCTAACGATAAAAATGGTACTACCTGGCAGTACAAAGCGGCGAGCCTCCTCAAGGATCTCAGCCAAACTGTAGAGGTCGGGTTGGGGGCCTTCGGTTTGCTGAATATCCAATAGTTTTGCGCTGTATTCTTGAAGCCCATGTATAAACTGCAGTACAGCATGATGGCTGCGTCTAGCTTTGACATCCATCTGTTCTTGTTGGCCAAAGATCAAACCACCGGCACGATCATTCGCCGCTAGGCCAGCCCATGCGAGCGCGGCTGATATTTCGCAGGCCACAACTGATTTAAGTCGTTGACTGCCAAAAAACATAGAGCTCCGCAAGTCGCTGATGACCAGAATGGGCCGCTCTCGCTCTTCGCTGAACATCTTTGTGTGTGGCACCTCTGTGCGTGCCGTAACCCGCCAGTCGATACTGCGAACATCATCCCCTGGCTGGTAAATACGCACTTGATCAAAGTCCATGCCGCGCCCTCGAAATCGAGATTTATGACCACCAGCCAGCATTTGACGCGCTTGTATTTTGGGGAATCCAGTCAGTTCTCTCGCGCCATAACGCAACCTAATCATCTCAGATAAGCTGGCGGTGGCGGGATGCTCTTGGTCGTTATCGATCATACTCATAGGTTGGGTCTTATGCCGAGGGCACGGTCTCTAGTAACTTGTCGATAACCTGGTTGGCGTTAATGCCACCGGCTTCAGCTTCAAAGCTAAGAATTAGACGATGCCTAAGCACATCATGGGCCACCGCTCGTATATCGTCTGGCGTAACAAAGTCGCGTCCTTCCATCCAAGCAAGTGCTCGACTGCATTTATCTAGGGCAATCGTCGCTCTCGGACTGGCACCGTAATCTAGCCATTGACCTAGCTCACCGCTGTAAGCGGTTGAGTTGCGAGTGGCAAGAATCAATTGCACCAAGTACTCTTCTACAGCTTCAGACATGTGAATTTCATTAACCTGTTTGCGCGCATCAAAAAGGCTCTTTTGCGTTAGCGGCTCAACTTTGGTTGTCGGCTCATTGAGCGCTTCTTGGCGAGACAGAGCCAAGATTGCTCTTTCGGCTTCAGGTGCAGGGTAGTCCACTAGCACATGCATTAAGAAACGGTCCATTTGAGCTTCGGGCAGCGGGTAGGTACCTTCCTGTTCAATGGGATTTTGCGTCGCCATCACTAAAAACAATTCGGGCAGCGGGTATGTATTTTTACCCACCGATATTTGACGCTCTGCCATAGCTTCTAGAAGTGCCGATTGCACTTTAGCGGGCGCCCTGTTGATTTCATCTGCCAGCACTAGGTTATGGAATAGTGGGCCGGCTTGAAATTCAAAGGTACCTTTTTGAGGACGGTAGATATCACTCCCTGTAATGTCAGCGGGAAGTAGGTCAGGCGTAAACTGGACCCGATGAAAGTCTGCTTCCATGCCTTCGGATAGAGTCTTGATGGCTTTGGTTTTTGCCAAACCTGGGGCCCCTTCGACCAGTAAATGTCCGTCGGCGAGGAGCGCAATCATCAATCGTTCTACGAGATGCTCTTGGCCGACAATTTTACTTGTTAGCCATTCTTTGAGTCGGTTAATATCTTGTTGCACAACTTACCTCTACTGTGTGGGTCTGACGTTTCTAGGGGCGATGATTTTAATCGCTATACTGTCAACAAACAAATACTGATGCAGTGATTTATACACTGTTTACATTCTGGCAACAAAACTGCAATTTAATGGATGAAAAAGCAACAATATTGATACACACGAAGATTGCATTTTGTTACTTTAGAATAAGGTATTCAATAATGCCTATGCTAAAGACTTTTAAAAACCAAAAAGGTTGCATAAATTTCTCATGGATGTGAAACAAGATAATCGACGTACTCAGCTTATCGATTCTTTGACTAAACTCGCTCGCGGCAAATTAAGCAAGTCTCGTGGTGCGCTATTCCAAAACTTTATCACTAATGCGATACATTTTTACCCAGATCAAGATTATTTAAATAGGCCGCCTGAAGATATTTTTTGGAATATTTGGGGTTTGTATATTTTTGGTGAACTTTCCTTTGACCGCAGTATAGAGCGCTCTCTTAGCGCTCATCAGGCCAAGGTAAAAGTGTTTAATCCAAGCGTCGAGAGTGATAGCTGGTCAAGTCAATACACTACAATTTATATTAATCAAAAAGACATGCCCTTTTTGGTCGATTCATTGCGCATGACGTTAAATAGGCGAGAGCTAAATATTTATACGCTGCAGAGCAATTTAGCCTGGGTTGTGAGAGACACTAACGGGGTGATAAAGGATGTGCACCCAGCGTTTCTAGAAGGCGCAACTTATGAGGCATTCATTACCATTGAAGTAGATATGCTGACCGAGCGAGATCTGGAGGTTCTGCAGCGAGAGCTTCAACTGGTGTTGGACGATGTTGATGCAGTGGTAGATGACTTTGAACTGATGCGCTTGCGCACGGATAGATTAATCAAAGATCTCAAAGAAAATGCACCTAAGGTTGAGCAGTTAGAAGAGTCTATTGAGTTTTTAGAGTGGATCAACAATGGCTATTTTGTTTTTACCGGCTATGCAGAATTTGAGCTTAGCGTTGATGACGAAAAAGTGTATCTAAATGAAGTTCCAGATAGCGCCTGCGGCCTCTTGCGCAAGTATGGAGGTGACCTGCGTAAGGAATCTGTTGATCAGTTGAGTGAGGGTGTTAAATCACTCTACGAAGATAACCAGGTTCTCACGGTGACCAAGTCGTCCAAACGCTCACGAGTGCATCGTGATGTGTACTCTGATTATGTTGTTATTAAACGTTTCAGCGATCAAGGCGAGCCTATAGGCGAGGTAAGGTTGCTGGGACTCTATGCCTCCCAATTCTATTCGTACAGTCCAAGAAGAATTCCAATACTCAGGCAAAAAGTTAACTGGGTTTTGGGCCGCGCTGGGTTTAGCCCGACCAGTCATGATGGTAAAGCATTGCTGACGATCTTGGATTCGCATCCAAGAGAGGAACTTCTGCATATTAGTCGAGAGATTCTCGCAGATACGGCGATTGGCATTTGGCAAATTTATGAGCGTCGTGTGGTAAAGGTGTTTGTTCACCCAGACCCCTTTGATAAATTTGTAAATTGTCTTGTGTATTTACCTCGTGAGTCATACAGCACCGATGTAAGAGAAAAAATACAACGGCGAATTGGTGTGGCCTTAGATGCAATAGAAAGCGAGTTTACAACGGAATTTATGCCTGACTCAGTTTTAGTCAGAGTTTATTTAGTGTATAAAATTCAAAATAGACGCTATCTAGAGGTGGATGCCGAATCACTGCAGGGGTTAGTAGAGAAAACCATCCGTGACTGGAGTGAAGAGTTTCATGAGCAGGCGCTGAAACAATTTGGCCCGGCCGAGGGCGCTACTCTGTCACGCCGATTCCACCGAGCATTTTCTGGTGCTTACTGCGAGGTTTATGAGCCTGACCTCGCCTTAAAACATATAGCATTGTTTGACTCACTAGATAGTTTGGATGACGTAGCTATCGACTTTCAGCAGAACCAGATAGGAGCCGACAATCATCTTCGCTTAACACTTTTCCATAGAAGCGCGCCTCTAGAACTGTCAGACATGATTCCGATGCTGGAGAACCTAGGGTTTCGAGTTGTCATGGAGCGCCCTTATTCGATTCGGGCAGAGTCTGAAGATGTCATATGGATGCAAGACTTCGACTTAAGTTTCTCACTCGATGTCGGTGTTGATGTCTCTGCGGTGCAAAACAGCTTTAAAGACGCCTTGCTGCGCGTCTGGCGCGGTGATGCGGAAAATGATAGCTTTAACCGCTTAGTTATCGGTGCTCGACTTGACTGGCGTGCGGTGGCAATGCTTCGCCTTTATGCGCGCTATCTGAAGCAGTTGAGCGTGCCCTATAGCCAAGATTTTATCGCCGACACTCTGTCTAAGCATTTAGACATTACGCGAAATTTAGTTGCCTTGTTTAAAAGCTATTTTGATCCCCGCTATGCTTCTGAGGGTCATTTTGAAAGAGCCGAAGGCTTGGTGCTAAAGATACTTGGTGGGTTAGACCTCATCGCTAATATTAGCGAAGATAATATTATTCGTGGCTACCTTGAATTAGTTCAAGCGACTCTGCGAACCAACTTTTTCCAAACTGTCGAAGACGGTACGTTTAAGTCCTACATATCAGTCAAACTTGCCTCCCAGCAGATTAGCTTGGCACCCAAGCCACGTCCAGTTTATGAGATATTCGTCTACTCTCCGCGAGTTGAGGGCGTTCATCTACGTGGAGGTAAAGTCGCCAGGGGCGGGCTGCGTTGGTCAGATAGAATTGAAGACTATCGAACAGAAGTGCTTGGCCTAGTCAAAGCCCAGCAGGTTAAAAATGCGGTTATTGTACCCACAGGCGCCAAAGGGGGCTTTGTGGCTAAGCAGGCAAATCTTGCCGCTGGACGCGAAGCCTTTGTTCAGGAAGGTATCGCCAGCTATATGCTCTATGTGCAGGCCTTGTTAGATATTAGCGACAACCTGGTAGATGAAAAGTTGGAACCGCCCCTAGAGGTCGTGCGTCGGGATGGTGACGACCCTTATCTAGTCGTGGCCGCAGACAAAGGTACGGCGACCTTTTCTGATATTGCCAATGAAATCTCTGAAGTAAATAATTTCTGGCTTGGTGATGCTTTTGCGTCAGGTGGCGGCAATGGTTACGACCACAAAGGTATGGGCATTACTGCGCGTGGCGCTTGGGTTGCCGTGCAACGACATTTCCATGAGATAGGCATAGATATTCAATCCCAAGACTTTAGCGTCGTTGGTGTTGGTGACATGGGTGGAGATGTGTTTGGTAACGGTATGCTGCTGTCTAAACATATCCAACTGCTGGCAGCCTTTAACCATCTGCATATTTTTGTCGATCCGGCCCCTAATGCTCAGATAACATTTCCTGAGCGGCAGCGGCTATTTGATACCCCAAGATCTACCTGGGATGATTTTGATAAAACCCTAATGTCTCCAGGTAGCGCAGTGTACTCAAGAAGCGCCAAATCCCTAACACTTACGCCAGAGATTAAAATCCGCTTTGGCATCGACAAAGACAAGGTAACTCCTACAGAACTGATTAATTGTATTCTTAAAGCTGAGGTGGACTTGATCTGGAACGGTGGCATTGGCACCTATGTCAAGGCATCTTCAGAAAACAATACAGAGGTGGGCGATCGCGCCAACGACGGGTTAAGGGTCGATGGCCGTGAATTGCGCTGCCGAGTAATAGGTGAGGGTGGAAACCTCGGTATGACCCAGAGAGGAAGGGTAGAATTCTGCCTTCGCGGAGGCCTGTGCAACACCGACTTTATTGATAATGCGGCGGGAGTAGATTGCTCTGATCATGAGGTCAATATAAAAATATTACTCAATAAGCAGGTTTCCTCCGGACTCCTGGATATAGATCAAAGAAACACACTGCTGGCTTCCATGACAGATGATGTAGCTGGGTTGGTGTTAGACAACAATGTACGACAGACCAAAGCCATAAGTTTGGCGATGGCTAGAAGCAAACAGTATCATTCAGAATATCAACGCTATCTTGGCTGGCTTGAGGAAGGGGGTCAACTTGATCGAGATCTAGAATTTTTACCTAGTGATGATCAGCTTGTCGACAGAATTAACCGCCAACATCCCAGTTGGACTAGGCCAGAACTGTCAGTGTTGATTTGCTACTCTAAAGTGGTGCTTAAAGAGGCTCTGGCTGAATCCAATTTATTGGCCGACCCCTGGCTTGGGCAGTCAGTTATAGATTACTTCCCGGCGGCTATAGTCTCTGACTTTGGCGAGGCGGTAAAAACCCACCCTCTGGCCAATGAAATTGCCGCAAATCAAATCGTCAATGATCTGGTTAATCGGGTTGGCTTCAGCTTTTTCTTTAGGCAGATGGAGTCGACTGGCGCATCCGCAGAAGACGTTATCAAGGCATACACAATAGTCACTGAAGTGATGGGTATTAAAAGTCTGTGGCAACAGATCGAAGAGCATAACCCTCAATTGCCCTCGGCCAACGAACTAGAATTGCTACACATTTTGGTCAGGCTGACGCGACGGGCCACGCGGTGGTTTTTACGTAATCATCGATTAAATCTAAGCTGCGAGTCTCTTATTGCACAGTATTCACAGCCCACTGAGGCCTTATTGTCGGAGCTTTCGGTCCTCCAGAAGGAGCAGTGGAATGTTCTCTGGAGTGGCGAGCGGGATGAGCTCACAGATATAGGTGTAGAGCTTAAACTAGCAGAGCGGCTTGCCGCCACTGACAGTATGTTTATGAGCATGGGGGTGGTTCAGACCTCTCTAGCACTAGACATGCCAGTGCAGCAGGTTGCCGAAGTGTACTTTGGCCTTGGCGAATCCCTATCTTTAGATTGGTTTATGGCTCAAATAGTGGACTTGCAACCCGATAGCCGCTGGCAAGACTTGGCTCGTGAAACCTATGTTGACGATCTTGAGAGTCAGCGACGTAGGCTTACCGCTTGCCTGTGCAGGCTAGGTATGAGTGATTCCTCAGCAATGGAGACATGGCAAAATCAGCAACAAGAGCTCATTCATCGCTGGAAGTTAATGGTGAAAGACTTGCGTAAGGCATCCCAGTCTGACTTTGCCATGATATCAGTGGCTCTCAGAGAGCTCTTAGATCTAGTCCAGGCCTCTTTGGATACTTAGTTTGAACACAATGTAGCTCAAGCGGTGACAGCATATTTGTCGTCGCTTGAGCGTGTATATGTCTAGCTTTTTCTCTTCCAGTCAGTGGTTTAGGATTAGATTCCCTGCCTTCTGCTGGCAAGTACTAGCGTTATATCCCGACCACCCATCTTCTCTCCCTTCACGCCATCCGCGCAACCAGTGATAGGCCATTGTTGTATTTTCTTGGTAGGGGCAGACGGACAGTGAACGTCCTTGAATTGCAGTTTGGTACCCCTTTACATACGAACGATGCTCAGGGTCTCTCTTGTGTTTCTTCATAGACATCTCCTTCTCTACTTAGATCAAAGTCGATATAGGTATCATCTAGTGCCGCGTTGATAAATGGTTGAACCGCTGGGTTATAGATGAAGTCTTATTTTTAAACAAAATAGTGTAAAGACCTATATCATGTGCGCTTTCTTACACACTCAAGAATTTAGACTTGTAATTGCCACATTAGTTCAGATTTTTTTGGTCTATGTATGTCGGCATTTATATCTTAAAGTAATCAAAAGGATAATTAAGTGGCTCAGGTATCTTCGCAAACAGATTGGCTCGCGACCTGCCCTAAGGGGCTGGAGTTGCTGTTGGCCGAAGAATTACAGGCTATTGGTGCTGAAGGGGTAAAGGAAACAGTGGCCGCTGTGCATTTTCAGGGTTCGATGGAAGTTGCTTATAGAGCTTGTCTTTGGTCCCGCCTAGCTAATCGTATTTTGATGCCCTTACATAGTTTTATGCTCAACGAGGCAGATGATTTATATCAGGAGTGTAATGACATTTCTTGGGAGTCTCATTTTTCGGCAGCACAAAGTATTGCCATCGACTTTATCGGAACATCACGTCTGATTGATAACACTATGTATGGTTCTCAGCGGGTTAAAGATGCCATTGTCGATCGGATACGTCGTATTGAGGGGGAACGTCCAAATGTTGACACCAAAAACCCTGATATCCGTATTCAGGTCCGTCAGCATAAAGGCCGGGTGACGGTTTCTTTAGATATTTCCGGAGAAAGTTTACATCGCCGTGGTTATCGTACAGGCCAAGGTACTGCTCCCATTAAAGAAAATTTGGCTGTGGCGCTGCTACTTAGGGCGAACTGGCCGGCTATGGCCGCCGAAGGTGGGGCGCTGCTTGATCCGATGTGCGGCAGTGGCACATTGATTATTGAAGGCGCAATGATGGCGGCAGATATAGCGCCAGGCATGCTTCGTGAGCACTATGGCTTTGATCAGTGGATACAGCACGATGCGGAACTGTGGCAAAGCTTGATTGATGAAGCTCATCAGCGCAAAGCCACAGGACTTGAAAACCTAGAGCTCGACATTCGTGGTTATGATGCCAACCCGAGGGTGCTTGAATACACCACGCAAAATATTGAAAATGCCGGGTTAGATGGGCATATTCGTTTGGCGCACAAACCGATAGACCAGTTTGGTAAACCAACGGCAGAAAGGGGGTTGTTGTTAACTAACCCGCCTTACGGTGAGCGTTTGGGTGAGGTTGACGAGTTAATCCCCCTGTACCAAAAATTGGGCACAGTACTACAGAAGAATTTTCAAGGCTGGCGGGCCGCTATTTTTACCGGAAACGTGGATCTTGGGCGTGAAACTGACCTGTCACCGACGAAGCAGTACAGCCTATTCAACGGTACTATTCCCTGTAAGTTGCTAGTGTTTGAGGATATGACCTCAAAGTCTGCGCAAATTGCTGCGCGATTAAGTACCCCTGCGCCAGCACAGCAGTTAACCGAAGGCGCCAGAATGGTGCTCAATCGTTTGAAGAAGAATCAACGAAAACTCGATGGCTGGCGTAAAAAGTCGGGCATCAGCTGCTATCGTCTTTACGATGCTGATATTCCTGAGTACGCGGTAGCCGTGGACATCTATGACCAGTCAATTTACGTGCAGGAATATGCGCCACCAAATACGATCTCTGAAAAGGTGGCCCGTGAACGATTCGGTGAGATCAAACAGGCAGTCAAAGAGTTTTCAGCGAGCTTTAGGGGTAAAATTCACTATAAAGAACGACGCCGCCAAAAGGGCGACAGTCAATACGAACGTCTCAATGATGGGCCTAGTGATACCATTCATGTCAGTGAAGGCAATGCACTGTTTGAGGTAAATCTGTCTGACTACCTAGACACCGGATTATTTCTAGACCATCGCCCAGTGCGAGGTCTTATTGGCGAGATGGTTAAAGGGAAAAGCTTTCTCAACTTGTTTTGCTATACCGCAGCGGCCTCCGTGCAGGCGGCGATGGCGGGCGCTAGCCATTCGCTAAGCATCGACATGTCAAACACATACTTGGACTGGGCGCAGCGTAATTTCGACCTCAACAGTCTGCGTTCAAGCAAGCATCAACTGCTCCGGGCTGATTGCTTAAAATGGTTGGAAATTGAAGGCGAGCTTTACGATGTCATCTTCCTAGATCCGCCTACGTTCTCTAATTCAAAAAAGATGGATTCTGTGCTCGATATACAGCGCGACCACGGTGATTTGATTCGCTCCTCAATGGCTAAACTTGTGCCTGGCGGCACATTGATTTTCTCTAATAATTTCCGTAAATTCAAAATGGACGAGCTAACGGTACGCCAGTTTGACTGCCAGAATATTACGCCACAGACATTGGATGTGGACTTCGCGCGAAATCCTAGAATCCATAACGTGTGGAAGATAAAACGCCGCGACACGTTTGGTTAGGTTTGTGATATTCCACGTGCCGCAATCTAATGGGGATTCTTTCAGTGGATAAGCCAAAAACTCAAGCGCTGGGCGGCAATGGACCAGCTGATGACGCCACCTTTTTGGCCGAAATTGCCGCTTGGTGTAGCGAAAATAATAGCCAGTTTGATAACTATGGCCACGGCAGTTTCATTGAGAGTTTTGAAGCTAAGGTTGCTAATTTATTGGGTTTTGGAGCCGCTCGATTTATGCCCAGCGGTGTTCTTGCTCAGTTAGTTGCTCTGAAGATATGGTGTGACCAATCTAGCTGCAATCACTTTGGGATGCATCCCACATCTCATCTAGAGCTTCATGAAGAGCATGCCTATGCTCACTTGTACCAATTGCGAGCAACACTAGTTGGCCCGCAAGATTCGCCGCTTTTGGCAAAGCATATAAGAGGCCGAGATGAAAACTTGGCGGCACTGCTTGTGGAACTACCTATCAGAGAGTCTGGAGGCCAATTACCCGGCTGGGATGAACTCGAAGAACTCAAGACTGAGGCTAAAAATCAAGGTATGCGCTTGCATCTTGATGGAGCAAGACTATGGGAAGCAGGCCCTTTTTATGACAGAGACTACAAAGACATATGCCGCGGCTTTGATTCTGTGTACGTGTCTTTTTATAAGGGTATTGGGGCGTTGCCGGGGGCCATGTTGCTTGGCTCAGAAGATTTTATTGATCAGTCCAAGCTTTGGCAACGCAGGGCGGGTGGCACTATTCAGACCCTTGGGCCTCAGGTAGCCTCTGCAGCAATGCTCTTGGACAAGCGGCTCAATTGTATGCCTGACTACTGGCGTCGTGCCAAACAGCTGGCAGTGATGTTTCAGGATATTTTAAATGTACGCTGTGTCCCTAGTGTGCCTCAGGCTAATATGATGCATATTTACCTGCCATTCTCAGCGGATAGCGCTAATGCGGCCAGAGATCAGGTGATAGAAGAACAGGGGATTAAACTTTTTGGTCGAGCCATGGTAGCAGGTGTTAAAGAATCTTATTTTGAGTTATCGGTTGGAGACAAGTTGCTGGGCACTACCGATCAACAGGTCGCGGAGCTGTTTGAGCGCTTCATGAGTATTGGAAACCAAAAGGCACTGGCCCATGGCTAGTTTAGATTTGCAACATCCAGGAGTCTAAAGTGAACGCTGAAATCATTATCTATACTGGCCGTCAGTGCCATCTTTGCGATCAAGCCAAAGATATATTATCGCCCTTACTGGATCAAAAAAAACTTCATCTTAGAGAGATTGATGTCGATAGCGACGTGACTCTCCAAAAAAAGTACGGTCTGCGTATTCCTGTAATAGTTCTACCCAACGGGCAGGAAAAGGGCTGGCCTTTTACCGCCGCTCAAATTCTGCGCTTACTATAATAAGGTAGCTTAAGAAATAGATTGAGCAATGTAGCGATCTAAGGCGTTGGCAAATTCCATACGGTCTCGCTGGGTTAGGGGTGGTGGCCCTCCACCGACTTGAACGCCGCTGTTGCGCATTGAGTCCATGAAATCACGAATATTCAGCCGCGCCTTTATGTTCGCCTTGGTGTAGAGCTCGCCTCTTGGATTTAGCGCTTTGCCCCCTTTGTCAATGACCTCTGCTGCTAGTGGAATGTCGGCGGTAATGACGAGATCATTTGCCTGAACCAATTCAACGATGTGGTTATCGGCAACATCAAAGCCCTGACTTACCTGGATAGAACGTACGGTGGGAATTCTAGGTATAGACAAAGACTGATTGGCCACCAAAATGACTTCAATTCCTGTGCGTTGTGAGACGCGGTAAAGGATATCTTTAATAACAGTTGGGCAGGCGTCCGCATCTACATAGATTTTCACAATAGCAATTTTCCCTAGATTCAAAAGATCAATTGTAACCTAACTTAAACCTACAGACAGGCTTGTAAAGCAGGGCATACAAGGTAAAATGAGGGCTTGAAAATTTAATGCATGTGGCCCTTGGTATGGGTCACCACTGATAGGAAAGTACAATGCCCGCTATTACCCTGCCTGATGGTTCCAAACGCATTTTTGAAAACCCCATTTCGGTCGCTGACGTGGCCGCTGACATTGGCGCCGGACTGGCTAAGGCCACTCTTGCTGGTGTGGTCAACGGTGAGGTGGTAGATGCCTCTTGCGTTATAACTGAAGACGCTACGCTGTCGATTGTTACAGACCGCTCTGATGAGGCGCTGGATATTATCCGTCACTCTTCTGCTCATTTACTGGCTATGGCTGTTAAACAGTTATTCCCTTCCGCTCAGGTGACTATCGGCCCGGTGATTGACGATGGTTTTTACTATGACTTTGCCTTTGAGAGGGCATTTACGCCAGAAGATCTGGAGGTTATTGAAGCACGCATGGCGGAGCTGGTTGCGGCGGACCACAGTATTGCGCGCGAAGAATGGGACCGCGATGAAGCGGTTGCGTTTTTTAAGGGCATTGGCGAGGAATATAAGGCGGAGATCATTGCTAGCATTCCAGCTGGAGAGCCTATCGGGCTTTATCGTCAGGGCGATTTTATCGATCTATGCCGTGGTCCTCATGTACCATCGACGGCTAAGTTACCTGCCTTTAAATTGACTAAAGTTGCCGGAGCTTACTGGCGTGGCGATAGCAACAACGAAATGTTACAGCGTATTTACGGCACGGCTTGGGCTAATAAGAAAGAGCTAAAAGCCTATATTAACCGCCTTGCCGAAGCGGAAAAGCGTGACCATCGTAAAATCAACAAAAAGCTCGATCTATACCACATGCAAGAAGAGGCGCCAGGGTCAATCTTTTGGCATCAAAAGGGTTGGAGTATTTATAAAACCATTGAAGCGTTTATGCGTGACAAACAGATTGAGCAAGGCTACCAGGAAATTAAAACGCCACAGGTAGTAGACTTTAGTTTGTGGGAAAAGTCTGGTCATGCGGACAAGTTTGGCGATGATATGTTTACCGTCACGACTGAAGATCGCAACTATGCGATTAAACCTATGAACTGTCCCTGCCATGTACAAGTTTTTAATCAGGGCTTGAAAAGCTATAGAGATCTGCCTCTGAGGTTGGCTGAATTTGGGTCTTGCCATAGAAATGAACCCTCGGGGTCTTTGCACGGTATCATGCGTGTGCGTTCTTTTACTCAAGATGACGGGCATATCTTTTGTACGGAAGATCAGATTCAGTCAGAAGTGGCGGAATTTATTGATTTTCTGCATGAGGTTTATGCTGAATTTGGTTTTGATGAGATCATCTATCGCCTGTCGACGCGTCCTGAACAGCGTGTAGGTTCAGATAAAGATTGGGATCGAGCCGAAGAAGCCTTGGCTGAGGCTTTAGATGCAAAAAAACTACCTTGGCAAGAGTTGCCAGGAGAGGGCGCCTTTTATGGCCCTAAAATTGAATTTTCTTTAAAAGATTGCATCGGACGAGTGTGGCAATTAGGCACAGTTCAGGTTGATTTCTCAATGCCTGGTCGTCTGGATGCGCAATATGTTGCTGAAGATGGAAGTCGTCAAGTTCCAGTGATGTTGCACCGGGCAATATTGGGCTCATTTGAGCGTTTTATCGGCATTTTGATCGAACATTACGAAGGTGCTTTTCCGTTTTGGTTATCACCCGAACAGGCCGTTGTGATCAATATTACCGACTCACAGGCCGAATATGCGCAAGAAGTGACCAAATTGTTGCAAAATAATGGATTTAGAGTCAATTGTGACTTGAGAAACGAGAAGATCGGCTTTAAAATTCGCGGTCATTCGATTCAGCGAGTTCCTTACATTCTCGTTGTCGGTGATAAAGAGAAAGAGTCGCGCACGGTGGCGGTCCGAACTCGGGATGGAGAAGACCTTGGTAGCATCACTTTAGACCAAGTTAATAGTCTATTTACCGAAGCTCTAGGACATCGCGGGCGTATTTTTGTAGAAACGGAGTAAAGCTTATTAAAAAAGACAGCAAGCGGGCACGTCTTAATGACGATATTACCTCACCCGACGTTCGGTTGGTGGCCTCAGATGGTAGTCAGGTTGGTGTAGTGACTCTTCAAGAGGCACTAGATGCAGCGCAGAAAGAGACCTTAGATTTGGTGGAAATTTCTCCAGATGCTGAGCCTCCCGTGTGCAAGATTATGGACTACGGCAAGCATGTCTTTGATATAAAGAAAAAAGTTGCTCTGCAAAAGAAAAAGCAAAAGCAGACTCAAGTAAAGGAAATGAAGTTTCGACCTGGAACTGATCAAGGTGATTACGACATTAAGTTACGTAACTTGGTTCGGTTTTTGGAAAATGGTGATAAAGCTAAAGTTACTCTGCGTTTTCGTGGACGTGAAATGGCTCACCAAGAGCTTGGTATGGCAATGATGAAACGTGTCGAAGCGGATCTCGTCGAGCTCGCCCAAGTGGAGCAATACCCTAAGATGGAAGGTCGTCAAATGATCATGGTATTGGCCCCACGCAGCAAGAAGAAGTAATTAACGCGACCCGCGTTCAGCCACATGTTTTGGCAGGCTGTCCGGGCGTATCTTCTTGTCAATTAACCTCACTATTATCGGAGAAATGAAATGCCAAAAGGTAAGACCCACAGTGGAGCTGCAAAACGCTTCAAAAAAACGGCTTCGGGCTATAAGCATAAACACCAGCACAAAAGCCATATTCTCACCAAAATGACTACAAAACGTAAGCGTCAATTGCGTGGCACGAGCATTCTAAATGCTTCTGATAAGCCTCGCGTAGATCGCATGTTGCGGAATGTTTAAGTCACTTAACTAATTTTGGTAGGAGAATATTATGGCTAGAGTAAAGCGTGGTGTTGAGGCTAATCGCCGACACAAGAAAATTTTAAAGCAAGCAAAAGGTTACTACGGAGCTCGTAGTCGCGTTTATCGCGTTGCCGTTCAGGCAGTAACCAAAGCTGGGCAATATGCCTATCGCGACCGTCGTGTTAAGAAACGTACCTTCCGCAGATTGTGGATTGCACGAATTAATGCCCAGTCTCGTGTGGAAGGTTTGTCATACAGCCGCTTCATTAATGGCCTAAGCAAGGCAGGTATCGAGCTAGATCGCCGTGTACTTGCTGATTTGGCTGTACATGATAAAGCAGCGTTTGGTGCGGTTGTTAATCAAGCCAAGGCCGCCCTGGCGTAGTATGAGCCTTAGTTAGGCGCTTAAACTGACTGCTTTTTTGCAGGTCAAAATAAAGCGAATCAGATAGGGAATGGGCATTAGCCCTTTCCCTATTTTTTTATCCAGAATATGATACCCACTACTGATAAATAAAGTGAGCCCCAATGGTTGAATTAGAACTGATTGCCAAGGAAGCCCAAGCTGCCATTATCGCCGCTGCTGATTTGACCGTTTTGGAAAATCTGCGCGTTGAGTACCTCGGGAAAAAAGGTAAGTTAACAGGGCTTCTTAAAGGATTGGGAGGTTTGTCTGCGGAAGATAGACCTGCAGCGGGCGCAAAGATCAACGAAGTTAAGCAAAGTCTTCAGGGGCAGATTAACGATCAAAAGCAAAAGTTCGAAAGCGTTGCCCTAGATGCTAGGTTAGCCAGTGAAACCATTGATGTTACATTGCCTGGCCGTGGAGAGGACGTCGGTGGGTTGCATCCGGTAACTCGCACTATGGAACGTATCGAAGCCTTTTTTAGCCGCGTTGGCTATGACGTGGAGACAGGTCCTGAGATTGAAGATGACTACCACAACTTTGAGGCGCTCAACATTCCCTCGCACCATCCTGCTCGGGCAATGCATGATACGTTTTATATTAACCCGACCACCGTATTGCGTACCCATACATCACCCGTCCAGGTTCACACTATGGAGCGGCAGGCCCCACCTATTAGGATTATCTGTCCGGGGCGAGTGTATCGCTGCGATTCAGATTTGACGCACACGCCGATGTTCCACCAGGTTGAAGGCCTGGTTGTTGATAAAAACATTAGTTTTGCTGATCTAAAAGGGGTAATAGACCAATTTTTAAAGGCTTTTTTCGAGGCCGATCTGCCCGTGCGTTTTAGACCCTCGTACTTTCCTTTTACAGAACCCTCTGCAGAGGTGGACATACAGTGTAACAATTGTAAGGGTGACGGCTGCAGGGTTTGCAGCCAGACTGGATGGTTAGAAGTTATGGGCTGCGGAATGGTGCACCCTAACGTGTTAGAGCACTGTTATCCTGACAGTGACACAGATGAATTGACCGGCTTTGCCTTTGGCATGGGTGTCGAACGGTTAGCCATGTTGCGCTACGGCGTTAATGATTTGCGGTTGTTTTTTGAAAACGATCTCCGCTTTCTCAAACAATTTTAAGCTGGGATAACGTATGAAATTTAGTGAATCTTGGTTACGAAAGTCGGTAAATCCATCGGTCTCCACCGAAGACATGGTTGCTCAACTGACTATGGCAGGCCTGGAGGTTGAGAGTGTCGAATCTGCAGCGCCAAGTATTTCTGGTGTGGTGGTCGGCGAAATTATTAGCGTTGAGCAACATCCAGATGCAGATAAACTAAAAGTCTGTAAGGTGGTGGGAGGTGAAGCCCAAGCAAAGGTAGTCTGTGGTGCGCCCAACGCACGAGTCGGCATTAAAGTTCCCTTTGCAGTTGTTGGCGCGAAATTGCCTGGTGATTTCAAAATCAAAAAGGCCAAACTACGTGGTGTTGAGTCTTTTGGCATGCTTTGCTCGCAAACCGAGTTGCAGTTAGGCGATGACGATAGTGGTCTCTGGGAGCTTCCTATAGATGCACCCGTCGGTGCTGACCTAAATGAATATTTAGATCTCAACGACAATGTTATTGAGGTTGACCTTACGCCAAATCGTGGTGATTGCCTTAGTATTCGTGGTTTGGCCCGTGAAGTGGGCGTACTTAATCAAGAGACAGTCATACAGCAAGCCTGTGCCCCTGTGGCTGCGACTATAGCCGACAAGGTCAGCGTGACCCTTGAGACCCCCGATGCTTGTGCGCGCTATGTAGGCAGGGTTATTCGCGGTCTTGATCTTGGTCAGCCGACACCCCAGTGGATGCAAGAAACATTACGTCGCAGTGGAGTGCGTAGTCTGGGCCCCGCCGTGGATGTAACTAACTACGTCTTGCTTGAATTAGGTCAGCCAATGCATGCCTTCGATCTATCTAAGATTGACGGCGATATTGTGGTTCGTATGGGCCGTGATGAAACACTAAAGCTACTCGATAGTTCAGAGGTTGCTGTAGATAAAACAACGCTTGTGATTGCTGACCAAAGCAAAGTGTTAGCAATGGCCGGAATAATGGGTGGCGATGAGTCATCTGTTGGAAATGGCACATCCGATATCTTATTTGAAAGTGCCTGGTTTAATCCTTTGGCAATAGCAGGTAAGGCGCGCAATTATGGCAAGCACACCGATTCATCTCATCGCTTTGAGCGAGGGGTGGATTCTGAACTTCAAGTTAGTGCTATTGAGCGCGCTACGGCTCTAATGCTCGATATTTGTGGCGGTAACCCTGGGCCAGTGTCAGTTACAGAGTCTGCGAAGCATTTACCTACTCTAGCCACCATTAGGCTGCGTGATGAGCGCTTGGCGCAGCAACTTGGTGTCTCTATTGCTCCAGCGGATGTAGATGATATGTTAACGCGCTTAGGGCTGATACTGGTTGAGCGAAATGATGAAAGCTCCGTTTGGGTTGCGCCCAGCTGGCGCTTTGATTTAGCGATTGAGCAGGACTTGGTAGAGGAAGTGGCTCGCATTTATGGCTACAACAACTTGCCAACGTCGACGCCTATGATGGCCTTAGAGTTAGAGCCTAATGCTGAGAGTGTGCAGGGCATCAGTTTATTTCGAGCCCAGCTCGTTGGTCGCGGTTACCAAGAGGTGATTACCTATAGTTTTGTTGATCCAGAGTTACAAAAAATGATTGAACCAAATCTGGTTGCAGTGCCCCTGGTTAATCCAATTTCAGCAGATATGGGAGTTATGCGTACTAGCTTATGGCCTGGCTTACTTAACACTGCTGTTTATAATCTTAATCGACAGCAGTCGCGGGTTCGAATATTTGAGGTTGGCCAGTGCTTTGTGCCTGGGCAAGAGGGTGCTTCAAGTTTGACGCAAAATACTATGCTGGGTGGATTGCTCTGTGGTTCACGATCTCCTATTGGGTGGACCGCGGGCAAAGATAAAGTCGATTTTTATGATATCAAGGGTGATATAGAGGGGTTAACGGGGCTAACGGGGTTACAGCACACCTTCTCTTTTAATGCGGCGTTACATCCGGCGTTACATCCTGGTCAGTGTGCCCAGCTTACTCGAAATGGTGAGGCTATCGGTTGGGTTGGACAATTACATCCGCGAATTAAGAGCAGTCTTGGCATTGATCCTGACGTATATCTGTTTCAGATTGATGCTGACAGGATCAGCGAAGTTAGGATCCCGATACACGAAGAAGTAAGCAAGTTCCCCGAAGTGAAGCGTGATTTAGCCTTCTTTGTCGAAGCGTCAATAGGGGCACAAACCTTAATCGATCATGCCAAGAATGTGGCGGGCGATCTACTAGTGGGTTTAAAGTTATTTGATGTTTATCAGAGCAAAGATGTTGAAAACAAAGGAAAAAGTATCGCTTTAGGCTTGACGTTTCAGCATAGTTCGCGCACTCTTACGGACGAAGAGATCAGCCAAGCGATTGACCGAGTGGTGTCTGAGCTTGCCGCAGAGTGTAAGGCTGAACTCAGAGCATGAATGTATTTAAGTCTACGAGATGGGACAGGTGTTACTAGATGGGTGCGTTAACGAAAGCCGATTTGGCAGAAATGTTGTTCGATGATTTGGGCCTCAATAAGCGGGAAGCCAAAGAAGTCGTTGAAATGTTTTACGGTGAAATCTGCAGAGCCCTTGAAAACAATGATCAGGTCAAAATTTCTGGATTTGGAAACTTTGAGCTGCGTGACAAAAGTAGTCGTCCTGGAAGAAACCCCAAGACCGGTGAAGAAATACCTATTTCTGCGCGACGTGTCGTAACATTCAAACCTGGGCAAAAGCTCAAGGCTCGAGTTGAGGCATATGCTGGAACCAAGTAACAATAACCAACTCCCTGCCATTCCTGGCAAACGCTACTTTGCCATTGGTGAAGTCAGTGAGCTCTGTGGCGTCAAGCCTCATGTGTTGCGTTATTGGGAGCAAGAATTCCCGGGTTTGAGCCCGGTTAAACGACGAGGTAATCGTCGTTACTATCAGCGTCAAGATGTCGTGTTGATTCGTCAGATTCGCTCTTTACTGCACGAGCAGGGGTTTACTATCGGTGGGGCACGTCAAAAGCTTGATGACACACCCGGTAAGAAAGAACTTACGCCCTACAAACAGCTTCTCGATCAGACAATTTCTGAATTAGAAGATGTTCTGAAAGCCTTATAATAAATTTCAAAATTTGATGTCAAAGAAATGCTTTTTGGTTGCAAAAAGAGCCTTTCGCTGTATCATTGCGACACTTAAATCGGGGCGTAGCGCAGCCTGGTAGCGCACTACACTGGGGGTGTAGTGGTCGCAGGTTCAAATCCTGCCGTCCCGACCAACTACATGGCTTGTGTTGATAGTACTTACTAACTGTACAAAAATGGTACAAAAAGTGGTACAAAAATCAGATGTGTATAATTCTCTTGTAAAATCCCAGTTTTAGTACTTGAAATCCCTCGCATGTAAGTGCGGAGGATTTTTTTTGGTCGAATAATAAGTTAAAAGCTGTAACGCTATAGTTAGTCATGTCTGGGTATCAATTCCAATCT